>JGI20166J26741_11753362_pt1 | contig 21355 bp, 15 predicted proteins | sample TergutCu122P5_FD_26741 | JGI IMG/M metagenome (IMG submission 26741)
CTACGTAAACCGAAACATGTTGGAGCGTAATTTTCGAATGTTTTAATAACTCTGTGTTTTTTAACATTATGTGCATCAGTTGGTAATAAAAAGGTTTCAAAAGCTATCTTTATTTTTCAAAAAACACTTAAAGTCACGGAATCCTATGGTAATGCAAAAGGACTAAGAAATAATGTATGTCATAACAGAATGTTATCTTGATGCATCGGTAATCATTTCCTGCCAAGCAGTGTCTATATGTACCACATTCCATAACATTAACAAATACTACACTTGTTCCCACAGTGTGTAGTTATGTGTTCATATGATTATCATAATAAACTGTGTACTCTGTCAGGTACAAACTATATTTCAGCATATACACTGACTGAACATCAGTCTTAAAAGGGTTAAAATAAGGTTACGAAGAACTATGTATATTGGATATAAAACATTTGTGCTTCAAACCGCTGACAGTATGTCTACCATACAAATTTAATGCAAAACAGCAATGCAAAGACACATCCATAATCTTGGAGAGCCAGGAGATAAACAGGCAGGGATCCTCTCAAAAAATACTGTGCTGCTAGGGGTTTGATTCCAGTTCCTTCATACACTTCATGACCAACACATAATTTTTGAGAAGATCCCACCACAGCTTGTGTTTGGAGAGGGACTGAAAATAAGTAAGCAGGATAAGTCCACTATTGCATAAAGAAACTACAATGTACATGGTAACCACATCTCAATATAGCTTTAGGTCTGATAACCTGAATAATCACCTTAACAACATTAGAACCACAATACTTGGTGTAGCATTTGCCAAAAAAGCCTAACCCTCTGAATGTTGGCTGGCTGATCTCTTGGCCACCAGCACTGTAAAATGTTGTGCCACTGGGCGATCTCTCAGCCACCATTTTAAGTGCATTCAGCTTCCTTCTCATACAAGAGATTTCAGCAGCAAACACACCACTGAATAGCATGCCTCTTTTACTTTCCACATGCCTCAGTATTTCTCTATTTTGACAAGTTATTGATATTTAGCATAACCTACCCGAATAGTGTGGACGTAAGGGGGTTAAATATATAGTTTACAATTTAAAAATAAGCCTGAGATGGAAAAATGGCTCTTGTTTTAGTAGCACAGTATTTCTTGTTGAGGCTGTACAATCCCACCAGGCAAGTGCAGCATGTAAGACAATATCCCCTCAAACACCAAACAGAAGAGCTACTTTACCACAGGTGATGACTATACTCACCGTTACAGGTCCACCAATATTTTTATTGTAATGTCATCATAATTTTATTTTGAAAGAAGCAGCTTTTGAAACATTTAAATCAGCAAGTCCCTCAGACAGCTTTCACTGTTCTGTCCAAAAACGTTTTGTCACAAGAAATATTGGAGAACCAACTATTTTCTTCAGTGTATATGTTGAGTCTGTATCTCAGACAGTTTTACTTTCTTGCAGTCAAAGAAGATCCCAACTGAACTTTTAGTGCTATATCTTAGAATTCATTTCAGTAAAACACTGATGAAAAGAGATGTTGGTAATGTACTTTTGTATGTTCTCTCACAGTACAATATTTAATTTACTTTATTAAAAGCCAAATAACTCAGTATTTAAGGGGTTCATCTGGGTTCAACTGGCTGACATGAGTGTCCACAGCATCTCAACCACACAGAGCACTTACTGTGACAGAAAGTACAACACATATTGGCAGATTTGTTAATTTCCAGGCATACACCATTATTTTAATCTGCTTTATGGCGTTACTTCTTACTTGGCTCCTTCCTGCTTAAAATATAGTGCTTTGCAGAATAAACAATTTTGGTTCTCAAAATTTCCACATGCCACTTAAATCTGGAGAAAGCCACTTCTTCGTGTACCTTTGGAAAAGTCACTGCAAGGTACAAGCCATTTTCTTATCTTTTCTGAACTTCATTTCTTTATTTATTCTATCAAATTTGTGAAGGAATCGTCTGATAAAATAGCTAACTGCAACTTACAAGCTATGCATATCTACATAATGCAGATGTGAACAGATTGTTATGATATAGTTCTACATTAAAATTTGAGCTTCTTCAGTTGTATCATGTAACTTCACATTTTGACAAAAATGAATAAACTCCCAGTAATGATAAATCCACATTCATTTCAAACTTTCTCACACCACAACAATCTGCAATACTGCAGATGATGTTGCATCTTTGAATTTTAATTTCAGTTTTCCACAACCATGACTATCACTGTCAACAAATTAACTGTACGCACATTACTATGATAGCTATGATTCATCCACTAGTTATTTAGTCACAGTCATCTCAGTTGTTTAATCATATAGCAAGAAACAGCTGTGGCAGTTCTATAGCTTCTTGTTGGCAGACTCTTCTCTGTAACAACCATGATATACTGAACTTAAAAAAATAATGATAATTAATTTTGTGTCTTTTTGCTCTCCCAAAAGACAGTGCAGCAATTAAATGCAGCTCTTAGCCTCAACATGTTCTTCCTGATTTTTAGCACAAAACTATTCCTACCACCTTGAGGGTCCAATCATCATTTACAACACCATTATCATCCTCTTCCAATTATCCTTCACATCTATAATGTCTCTTCTATTCCCTATTACCAAAGGCAACTTATTTACTATTACTGTCTTCATGATTCTCCAAAACTTCACCGTTATCACAACAAACATCCTATAATCTTCTGTTTCAACACCATACTCAAAATTCTCCTAACCTTCTTCACCTTCTCTTCTTTATCACAAGCATCATCACCCTCCTCTTCCTCCTCCTCTTTACTTCTCAGCTTACTACCATCACTGCCACCACCATTTTCAATGCTGTTATTTAAATTCTGAAGTAACTAAATCCACTTTTTTCTGTATTTCATACCTTCATACCTCTGATACAACTGAATTTCAAACTATATTAGAAGTATCACTTTCACGTAAAAGCAGCTGTATTTACTTCATCGACTTTCCAAAAACTGCAGTCATTAGCTACATTACAAATTCGATTTTTCAGATTTACATAAAATTTTCTCTTTCCTGTATGTCATTTCCTTCACATTTTATTAAGTTTTATCTTTTTAACACCTTCAAAATGATGCAAATGAATAATTCCTGAAATTTATTTTCTTCAACACATCTCAGAATCATGCTGTACTGCTTCTTATTTAGTTAATCACTGATAATGAATTGTAACTTTCAGTGTTAATCTTAGTGTTATGTGACTTCTTGTGGAGGATATAGTTTTAACACACTTCACATCCTTTGTTCATAAAAAAATATGTGGAGAAAACAGTATATGTACTGAATTAAGAAAACCTGAAGTGTCACTCTCAACCAGTGGTGAATGATGAATGTTATATAAAGTTGAATGAATTATGGTCCTTTTCTACGTATTATAAAAATGTTGATGCTCAAGACTGGAACCAGTCATGGGTCTTGAGAACATCATCAGTCTTTGTGTTCCACACTAGGTAAAAAAGTCCAATAGCTAAATGACTATGGCCTTCTCAAAGAGGTATGTTCTCCACAGTGTTAGTTATTAACATCTTGAAATACTGCTAGCCCCCATTTTTTTTCTCAAGTATCCTAAAAACATACACATTGTATTTTTCCTTCAGTGCTGCAAACTACTTTACACACAGCTGTGTGGCTTGCCATATTTAACTTACAACTCCATGCTACTGAGGTTTCCATAATTTAGTCACAGATACCAGGCATTATGTTGCATAATTGCAGTTAATTACCTTTAAATAAAGTAGCATCAAGAAATAAAATTAATACTGTACAAAATTCCATAAAGTTGTATGTTCTTGAGATTTCCTCTGACAGCATCATAGTTCATGCTGCAGCCTCAACACCCTAAATCTACATCACTTTGTTCAGTCAGATTGTGAAACCTGCAGAGGGACCTCAGATTCTGGAGGAGAAGTTCTGGCAGACTTCAGGAAGTGTACTGCCCAGAAATATTTAAGAATTCCAGGCTTCATACCATAAGGCAATTTTTTTTTTTTCAGTGAAATAGCAGATCTTCTTAAGAAGTCCATTTATTATTATTTAAATTCCACTTCCAGAGGGAAAAGTTGTTTCAACATAGTGCAAGTGCAATTTCTTGTATCCTAATTTGGTGCCATCAGAAAAAAAAAAGAGAAACAGCAATCAATCTTTGAACATCACAGCAAGACAGAACTATTCTATAACCTGCTGCTGAAATAACATTTTGCCACCAATAAATTTTTTCTTGTTTATGTAACAAAGGGCTGAAGAGAGTGTAGGAGCTCAGAGCAGCCTGCCTGGTGGCTAAATGCTTTACAGATGTCTGTATCCAAGTGATGTCACCACTGTCACACAACCTAACCTTGCAAAATTGCTACACTTGCCTGCAATGTTAGTACCCACCCAACACATGTTGCAACTTCCATTAGCCTCCTGGCAGTTGCGCAGCTACTGTGCTACCACACTTTTTCCATCCCCAGCTATGCCACAACTCTAAAATAGACATGGGCATTCTCATTTTGGAGCAAAAGTGCCTCTCACTCATTACACCATAATAGGAATTTATTGTCATTCATCAGTTAAATATTATGTTAATATATCAAAATTTTGAATTGCTTGTGGACAGTAGTATTGGAGAATTCTGACAAAATAATTGAAAACTTGAAAACACGTCCTGTAACTTATAGGGACAAAAAAGTACAAAGTACTTACTTCGCCATGGCTATCTCGTATTCTTCGGTTGAATTCCTTCCCTTCTAATATAAGGAAATCATCTCCAGGTTTCAAAATCCCGCATTTTGTGGCTATTGAGCGTGCTGTGTTGATGTTATCTCCAGTGACCATGCGTACAGTGATTCCTGCCCTCTGGCACTTTCTGATAGCTTCAGGAACCTGTAATATAGGTACACACAAAAGTGTCCATGTTGGTTTTCAACTAAAATTAATTTCAAAAGAAACATGACAGAAATAATACAAAATTCATTTTTGGGTAGATAACCCTTTTCCCAGCAACATATATATTTAAATTAACTTTACTGCCAGCTTATTAAAAATAAACTTGGTGGTTGTTTATACCTCACTTCCATTGGGTGTTAAAGTAAGAAAGTTCGTATGGCAATGGCATTCAAAAAATTGTGACACATTACATTTGTTTGTATACTGTAGATTATTCTGAACAGTAAAGATTAATCAGCCACTGATTGTCCTAGCTGAAACTGAACGCATATAATACAAACTTAATTTCCTTTTACTGGCAAAACAACCTTCTTTTAGGATTTTATTATACCTCTAATTTAAACGTCACTACTACCAATTAAATTGTGACCCACTACAGATATCCCCGAGACAGCTGTTCTTTGGCACATACATAAAAACTCCGAATAAAATGCTGGAAATGGCCAATGTGTTGCATTTATGCTGTCTTTTACACACAAGCAAACACTAGGATGAAGCACACATTAACCAAGATGTCAGTTTACATAAAAAAAGTGTGGGAATATCATGATTAAAGTAAAAACTAAAACCACAACAAATTAATGCGTGCACTGAAACAGCATATTTTCAGTCTTGCCAAAGGAGAAAGCTGGAGTCTTCTCAGCTACTTCCATAATCACACATTTACAAATACAAACACATACACACACACACACCCCCCAAAATATACTGAATGAGCCAAAAATATTCACTCACTTTCAGCAAATTTTCAAACGTGAAGATGAAGTAAAACTATGGTGGAAAACTCATTCTATACCACAATACTTTTGTAACACAACAGCTACATATTCAAGGGGAAGTCTATATACAAGGCTAAAAAACAACAAGACTTGGGATGACATTACACTTTAAATTTGTTATTCACAGCAGTTTTGGTCTTCTTTTAATGTACTAAATGCCTGCTAAATTACACATACAAAACAACATGTCTCTCCTGGAGAAGTTTAATTACCTCTGTAAGGAGTTAAGAACCAAGACTTATCTCAAGACAAAAATGTAAAATCTGAAATGAAGTGAAAAAGATTTGGTATAATATGTGTTGAAATTTAAAAATAAGATCATACCATGTCCACTCAATACACAACAAAACTGAAACACAGTATTTAAACTGCTACATATATTTCACTCACCTCTGGTCTCACAGGGTCTTCAATTCCAACAAGCCCCAGACAGGTTAAATTGTTGACTGTGTTCTCCTCGTCATCCCAGTTGGGTTCATTGTCAATGTGTACTTGATTAATTTCTGCCTTACCAGGCACAAAGTCACGATAAGCAATTGAGATGGTACGAAGTCCATCACAGGCCATGGGTTCGATGACTTGACGGACCAGTCGATCTTGCATCTCCCGTGTGAACTTCTCCAGGTGTCCATCACGACCATGAATGAAGGCGCATCTGTAAGAAATGACCTACTGTGAATGTTGATGGGTTAGGTCGATAAAAACAGGAAAGAATATGAGGTACAAAGCACTTATAACTGAAGACCTGCAATACATCCAAACATGTTTACGAAAGATGGTGAAAATTAATACTGTGGTCCTGTAGGCTGCAATGCAGTGTGGTATGGGGGTACCTTTCATGGCAGTGAAGTTTCACATTTTGGTCTTCTGGGTTTGGTATGGCACAGTCTGTTAAATGGTTATCCTTCCATTTCTAATGAGCCACTTTTATGTGCTGATTTATATGACAGTTGGTATGAAAATGCCTCCTCATTTTTTTTTTTAATGTTGAGCTGGATGGAGTTTCTTGCCTTATCTACTGGATATCGACACTGTCCAGCTCCACTACGATCACTGGTTCTCCAGTCAGTCATGTGCTTTCAACACAGTAGCAGAGTGAAGAGTCAGAAGTTGTGGACATGCACACTAAGGCAGAGACTGAGGACTAAATTCTTTAATGCAGAAGGCTTCAGTCTGACACAGTTTCACAGACATTTGAGAAGTGTGTATGGTGAGGATATCAGAGATGTTAGCTCATTTATACACTGGATCCATTGTTCTAACAGCAGTGAAAAGACTTTGGTGACAGGTCCCATAGTGCTTCAGCAAAGAGTTTTACAAGACAGGCATACAGCCTCTTACACAAAGGTGGAAAGTGTACTGTTAATGAAAGAGATTTTGTAGAAAAATCATCTAAACTTTGTAAAGGATGTATGCATGATGTATGTCCATTTTATTATAAGTGTAAGTATAGTTCCTGAAAAAAAAGGGGGGGGGGGCAGCAGGTATTACTTCTGTACCACCCCTCATACAAAACAAATCAGTATAAGTTATGAGGAACACCTTCCACAAAAACAAGATTCAGCAACGGGTTTTGAGCTCTTGCTGTATGATACAAGAATAATGAATGCTGGACATGCAAAGTATGGTGGTCCAGTTTCTCCTGAAAAGACTTTGGACCCAAAGAGAGCAACTTTGAAGAACTTTGAGTTGTATCATTTAACATAATGAAACAGCAGTATTAAAATAGCAACAGCTGTAGATGGTAAATCCCCCCGAAGGTATCCCTACTTTGACGTAGTGGTGGGGCTTGAGCGGTCACATGATCCTGAGAGCTATGCTGGCAGTAGCGTATGCTACTGGTACGGCCTCCCATGCCAGACAGGTCAAGGGTGATGACCCAGACAAAAGAGATACCCTGGTCCTCCAAGTTGAGGATTTGGCATGGGGCTAACAACCCCACACAGTAAAAAACTTGTTATGAAAGTCGAGCAAAGGAAAAAGCTGGATAGAGCTAATGATGACGGAAATGGAACATGGAAAGGGACTAGATACACAAAAATAACTCTAGCTACATGGAATTACAAACCATGCTAAAACCTGGAAGAATGAAAGAAATAATGGAAGAGATCGGCACAGTGAAAGTGGATGTAGTTGCCCTGCAAGAAATTTGTTGGCAAGGACAAGGAAGAATTGATGAAAAAGACTTCTCTCTTTTCTACAGGATTTATTATAAGCTCAAAAATGAGGAAAGATTTCTCCTTTTGAGCCTCTTAGTGACAGGCTGTGCAAATTGAGATTACGAGGAAAATTCAGGAACATAAATCTCATATCAACATATGCACCAACTAAGGACAGCCCTGACGTAATAAAAGATGAGTTTTATGACCAATTAAGTCAAGAATGTGAAAAGGCCCACAAGTATGACATCCTTATATTATTAGGGGATTTTAACTTAAAAATTGGAAAAGAAAATTTCATGGCAGCAGTAGCAGGAAAATACACTCTACATGAAGTGATGAACGAAAATGGGAAACAACTGGGACAGCTCGCAGCCAGACACCATATGACCATTAAAAGTACCTGCTTTGAACATAAACAGATACATAAAGGAACATGGATGTCCCCTGGAACTGATGCGGTCAATCAAATTGACCATGCAGTTATAAACAAGAGACATGCATTAAGTGTAACAGACGTTAGATTGTGTTGTGGGCCAAGTTGTGACTCTGACCATTTTTTGGTAAAGATGACGTTAAGGGAAAGACTATCTGATGCACTCAGAAAACAAGGAAGAAATAGAAGGAGATGGAATATAGATAAATTGAAAAACGAAGAAAATTTTAATTTGTATCAGCAAAAAATAAAAGAGAAAAATCATGTTACAGAGGATGACAAGAAACAGTAAGGAAATTTATTGAGAACATAGAAGGAGAACAAATAAAATATGCCGGGAAAAGAAAAGAGAGATGCTAAAGAGACAAATTGAAAGAACAGAAGTGGACCGGGACAAATATGACACAAGGAAATACTATCAAACTGTGAATCGATTCAGGGAAGGATATCAACCCCGTCTGAACGTTTGTAAAGATAATAATGGAAAACTAATAGCCGGGGATGACAAAATATTAGAGCACTGGGTCAGATATTTCAAGACTCAGTTTGAAAGAGAAGACAGTGAAGAGGAGAGTGATGAGGAGGTATTCTTGACAGCTGAACCCCTAGTAAAGGAACCGTCACAGGAAGAGATGGAGAAAGCCATTTGTAATCTTAAAATAACTAAAGCACCTGGAGAGGACATTACAGCAGAACTTGTTAAAAACATAAGCCTGGAAGTAAAAGAGAGGCTTTATGCACTGATATGTAAGATATGGAGAGACGAAAAGATGCCAGATGACTGAAAAGTAGGACTGATTGTCCCTCTATTTAAGAAAGGCGACAAAATGAAGTGTGAAAACTATCGAGGAATAACATTATTAAATGTCGCATATAAAATATTATCAAGTATCTTACTGAAACGGTTGAAAGAGTACTCGGAAAAGATTTTGGGAGAGTGTCAATGTGGTTTTAGACCAGGAAGAAGAACAATGGATCAAATATTTAAGGTAAGGCAAACACTAGAAAAATTTTATGCGCATGACATTGACCTCCACCTCCTCTTCATTGACTTTAAAAAAGCTTTTGACAGTATAAATCAAAAAAAGCTTTTGGAATTACTAGTGAGCTTTGGAATACCCAGGAAGATAGAACGACTCATAAAAATGACACTAGAAGGAGCTCAAGCCAAAGTAATAGTGGATGGGAAAATAAGTAACACTTTCTTTATAGATACAGGGGTCAGGCAAGGAGATGGTTTGTCTGCAACACTATTCAACCTTGTTCTTCACAAAACCCTAAAAAAATTTGGAACAAAGCAACACGATTTTGAACAGATTAACACAAATTTGTGGATATGCTGATGATATCTTGGTAATAGCAAGGAGCCTTCCAGCTCTTGAAGCATTGTGTGTCAAGCTAAGCAGAGAAACAGGCAGAGTGGGCCTGGTAGTAAGCCCTGAAAAGACCAAGTGTATGAAATTTTCAGCATCCCCATCCCGAAGATCAATAAAAGGAGCAACCATAAATGGTGTAACTTATGAAGGAGTGGCTGAGTTTATATACTTAGGTACACTAATCAGTAATGATAATAGCATAGAAAAAGAAAATACAAAGACGCATCTTGGCTGGCAACAGAACTTATTTTGCTGCTATAAGTCTCTTCAGGAGTCAACTTCTATCCAGAGGTACTAAAATTCAGTTATATAAGACACTAAGTGTCGTATGAAGTGGAAACACGGACCATGACGAAGAAAGAAGAACAAGCTCTACTAATTTTTGAAAGCAAAATATATTGAATATATGGTCCCAAATATGAAAACGGAGAATAGAAAAGTAGGACCGACCGAGAACTAGAAGAGATGAGTAAAGGAGAAAATATAGTAAAATGGATAAAGGGACAAAGGATAAGCTGGTTAGGTCACCTGGAGAGAATGGAGGATAGGATGCCTAAAAAGATCTTCACTCAAGAACTGGAGGGGATGAGACAAAGGGGAAGACCCAGGAAAGGATGGAAAGAAGAAGCAGAAAGAGATCTTCAAGTGCTGGGAGTGAGAAGATTGAGAGAGTCAGTGACAGACAGAAAAAAATGGAAGGACATTGTTCGACAGGCCAAAGTCCACTACAGGCTGTAGAGCCAATGGAAGTAGAAGTAAATGGTAAATCACATTTCACATTACACATCTGTAACAGGGGCCTGTATCTTTTGTGTCCATATGCTAGCTGGAAAGCTCAGGTCCTCCAGCAACTTTGAACTGCATGTTTAGTGTTTTATCAGTTACTCTACATTCTATAGCAACTCTGTACAATTTCTTCATCCACTGAGTATTTAAAGGCAAATGACTGGATGTATTTCTATACAAGATTTCTGAGATACCAGGAGAATGTTCTCGTGAATAGTTTATTGGCCTTCAAAACAGGCAGTTTAATTACATTAGGTAACATTAGGTAACCAGTCCACCGCATAAGCTTCGAGTGTCTGTTCTAGCTATGACACTAGCAATGTCCAGCCACAAACATGAAACTTTCCTCAGGGCATATTCAGGGCAAAGCCAAGGAAGACTGTGATTTGTATAGGTCACCTGGCATTGTGAGGATGGTGAAATAACAGATGTTTGAAGGAGGGAGACAAGGAATCCACACAAGATTTTGATGTGAAAACCTCCTAAAATGTCTACTTGTAGGACTGAAAAGGGTATCCAAGGGTAACATTAAGATGAGTCTTTGGTTTGTGAGGACAGGACACAGGTGAAAGTGGCTTCATATCATGTTCAGTGGCTGTATTTTGTATTGGTTTGTTGAGCATGCAGGTTCAGCTACCAGTGTTAACTGGTCATTTATTTATTTTTTGTATTTAAGATCAACTATCAATCACTTATATTAATTGAAAGGCATAATATTAAGGATTTTAATCACTATTTCTGTGTTTCCTATTTTTAATGCAAAGCAATAACATATGTAAAAACCAGGTGGTTGACCAGCACTGCATTTTCTTAGTAGGCCTAGTAGTGCCCTTCAACCAAAAATTATATGAATGTCAGCCATGAAGAAGTGAAGATTTAAAATATGACCACCATAATCTGCAGTACCAGGAGATTTAAAACCCATATTCTTGGACAATACATGTTAATGTACAGCCCTTACATCTATCATACAGTAAATTTGCTGCTGCATTAATGTGAAAGATTAAATTGCACAGATTCTAAGCTGTTATATGGGAACCAAATGCAGGTCAAAATCTGCATCATACAATATGAAACATGTTCAGCATATGTAATGTGAAAAATTAACTTCTACTTGCTCCTCTCACTCTTCCCTCTTTCATTTCATATTGAATTAAGGTGTTCAGTCCTTCTGTTAAGAAGAGTCACAATATAGTCTACGAAACTGTGTGTGTCATGAAATATATCTAAGAAGAGTCCTGATATTATGCACATTTGTTCTGTCAAGACCATGGGCATTAAATCACAACTAATTTTTTTTTAACATGCATTCATCAAGACTGAATCAGCAAAACATGAAACCTTTCACCATAAGCTACATATTTCTGCTTCAGTTTGAACTGGGCAGTGGTGTAGCCAGGACTTTTAGGCCCCTGTGCGAAGCTGATGGGCTCTCTTGTACCCGTGAAGTACATGAATACTATTTATAAAATTGTCATTTATATATATATATATATGACAATTTTCAAATACAGCTCTTTATTTAAATACTGTTTCTTCTTTGAGTTCTGGACAATATGCTTGAATTTACCTAACAGCAGGTGGTGTTCAGTTAGTGTAAAAAAAAAAATCTGTACGATGGAATTGTAGGCCCTGATGCTCTCCATATGCTTACTATATGGCAACTACATCCTTGGTACCAGCCATTTACATAAGAAGAAGCATTGGATCATGACGGCTCACAAGGGTTATAAGAATAAACTGAAAGAAACTGTGTACAATACACTGAATTGGGAAGGTCTGTACAAGAAGTTGTTAAAGCCTGAAAAGAAGACGTGTGCACTCAGTTAAGTGTGTGCAGGTACCAGAAGCTAATGAACAACTAATTATCCAGAATGTACGGTTTCAGTTTATGGAAACTAAGATAGAAGCAGCAACAAGTTTTGGGAGAGAGGAAAGAATTTAACAAATTCCTTATTAATGATAGACAAGGACAATTCAAGTGATTCAGAGGCATATTCATGATCAGCAAAGCAGCTTCAGATGTATTTAGTAGAAGTGACAGCAAAACATTACTGAGAAACATTACTCAAGCTAATCTGACAGTATGTGAATGGCTTGAAACAAGAGAGATTGGCCTCACTACACAGTACAAGGCGATGAAAAGCCCACAGCTATACAGAACATCAGAACATGTTTTAAGAACTGCATGTGTTTAACACGTGGCAAGATGCAAACAACTCAAATTATATAAGGGCTCATATCATTTCATTCTCATACAACCCAAGGCCTGGAATACTATATATCTAAACATTTTACTGAACCAGTCTTCATGCATAGGGGGCCAAAGAGAAATAATCATGCCAATTACCTCACAAAAACCAGAAGGAGTAATGCAAGAGGGTCCTATCATACTACACTCACAATTCATGCCACTGTGCACAACACTGCAAATGATAAACACTACTATTAAAACTTACTTTTTGAGGACAATTTCTGATGCTCCCTTCGTAAAGAGTCTGTAACCTCCCCCTTGTCGTGGTATCACAGTGCTCATGGATTTTCTTACAGAGTTGAATGTGTAAACTCGAGTAAATGTTGCTTCTGGTATGTCATCCCGAACTGTCTCGTAATTTTTACCGAGTGCCTGCACAAACCCTAACAGTGCACACTCAGTTTTATTACCAACTTGCTTTGGCAACTCTCCTGGGCCATCCGGTGGCTGAAATCAGAAACCACTGTTAATCATAAGCATCAACAAAATCACCCTGACAGGATTATTTAAAAATATGTCTGAGGTAGTATGTTCTTACCATAACACGAGATGTGTACGCTGAATTTACAGAAATGCCATGGACGAGCGAGTTCCCAACATGTGCCGGAATATCCGAAAACTTAGGAATTGTTTTACTTAACTTTTCGCATATGTACGACTGAACAACTGTCATCCTAATGAAACAGACAACAATGTGTGAGCCTTATTATTGTACCTTCAAAGCTTACTGAGTCCCAAAAGAATTATGTTACATCAACAAGCCATATTAATAAACACCTGTTTGTAGTAAGGGTCCCAGTCTTGTCAGAACAGATGGCAGTCGCATTTCCCATAGTTTCACAGGCATCAAGATGGCGAACAAGATTGTTATCTTTCATCATTTTCTATAAAAAAAGAGGGAGAGAGTTAATTTATATTCTTAGGACAATAAACGGTACAATAATACAAAAATTTCCCAGAACTCATCTTTGAGTACAAAGAAAACCAGACCTGATGGTTCCTTCTTGGACGTGAGCACCACATACCTTTACAGAGTACGCAAGAGAAAGTGTAACAGCTAATGGAAGCCCTTCTGGCACCGCAACAACTAACACAGTCACACCGATGATAAAATACTTCACAAGTTCACTTGCGTGGTTACTTTTCCAGCCGCTCTCTTCAATCACATACTGCTTTATACAGAACTGAATAACTAATATCACTACTGTTAGCATGGCAATCATGGAACCTAAAACACAACAAAAAATATAAATTTATTTAGGTTTTATTTTTCCACAAACTTCACTGTGTCCTACAAATACAACATACTGAAATTAATTTAGAGATCACAAGAGATTTAGAACAGAACACATAACACATATTTATTTAGGTTTTATTTCTCCATAAACTCCTATGGGCAATAACAAGGTGGCTATTATGGAAGTAAATGTGATAACTGAATTCATACATATATAAATCAATAAAAAAGTATTGAGAAAATATTTAAGCCACTCTTCAGAGTTATATACTACCTATATGAATCCTCTCATTCCACACAAGTGCAGAAGCATATGTTACTGTATGTGGTCACTGTACATAGCTACAAAAATTAAAGTCAAAAAATGAAAAATGGAGCAGACACCTAGTTCCTGTGCCACCAGCAGAATGCACTACAACTGCAATTAAATTCTAATAATATGGTTTACTTAAGTAGTGGGTAGACATGAGCCTAAGTAATACCGACTGCGAGCCAATCCAAGTGGCCATGTGGTCTATGGTGTATGTCTGCAGCTACATGGTTGCTGGGATCACAGATTTGAATCCCGCTGAAGGCACAAATGTTTGATGTTTGTCTCTCGTGTTTCTTGTAATAATAATAATAATAATAATAATAATAATAATAATAATAATAATAATAATAATATTTATTAACTGCAATTGGGTTGTCACCCGGTGGCAGTGTTGGCAGCAGCCTCTGCGACCAGCTGACCTCTTGTTCAGAGGAGACCTACAAGGGGGTGTATGTGTGCATGCACACATGAGTGTGTGTAATTGTGCATGATCTAGAAACCTTGAGATAAGGCGGTCTATGCCTGATTTGGGCTGTTATGCCATGGGGGGTAGTAATTGTTTATGACTTCAACAAGAAAAGCAATGTCATTCTGTAAGCCACAGTTTTATTCTTTATAAAATATTTGCAGCTATGTACAAAGTACTACTTTATGTATATTCCAGTCACATACCAAGCACAGAAATTACCTGCATAACCAATTTGGATGGCAAGTTTCGTCAGTTTAGCTTGGAGGACAGACTTCTCTTTCTTGTGGCTCTCTGTAGTTGGGGCAGGTTTGTGGTTCTCCATGGCATCGTCATGCTTATTGGGTGTGTTATCAGCAATGGGACCAGGCACACTGACATGGCTGTTACCAGTTACTGGTGCAGTCTCTTCCTCACCTATACACATGTCACAATGATTAAGGCTGTCCTTCCCAATTGATAGGAACAGGACAAACATTCTGTGTGCCCACGGTATACACTACAGCTCCAGCCACAGCAACTGAAGCTCCAGGTAAAACACAACACTGCCAGATACAGAAACTGGACAGTGTGTTCCAAGCTCTGCTCCCCAACAAACTGGAACATCATTCATCTCCCAGTGCCTAGTAAGTGTCCTTCAATTATCATACAATACAATATGAATTTAAATAATTATAAACACTGTCATTCTGAACATTATTATTTGTTTACATTCCCTTAGCTTAGTTTGCAGAATGTATGCCAAGCAGTGAAGATCTGACAACAGGCACTTAGCCTAAGCTTCAATTGCTTTGGCTGCCACTACATAATTTTATCACGTTTTGTCAAAAAATATCCATGTATAATGAAATTATGTTTGTAATTATCTCAATAAAAAGCTTTAACCTTTACACAGTCTCACAATCTGTCCAGCCACTGTTGCAGCAAAATAAATGACCAATGAAACTATATTGCCAGCACTCTGTTCTATAATTCTGACTGAAACATAACTGTTTTACAAAGCTTAAATTCTTACACCTTAATGGCCAAGTAAGAAGCTACAGTGAAGCCATTACACACTATAACAGCATGTTTCCCACAAACATAAATATTTTTAAGATAATGTCAAAATAAATCCTGTTCCAGCTTTCAGAAAAGTATCATGCAATTGCCCATGAACCTATTCATAATTTTTGGAATAAAGTATGATCTGCAGCAGGTCCATGCAAACTCTTAACATTTGATATGTCTGAACTATGCAAGCATACAACGGGCATACAACTTTCCCATGTAACATTCACAGATACATATAAAATAATTTCTCTCAAGTCTGCCATTCACCAACCACCATTCATGCTTGTTAATTTACAAGTAAGTTGCTGAGTTCATGTCTATGCACTATAATATGGATGACAAAATACAGCTTTTGCAGAAATTACATTTAAGACATTTTAGTAGCTACTCATGGATTAGATAATAACTGTGATGTCTGCCACTGTATTACTGGTAGCATTTTTGTTTTGTTTTGATTTGTTTCAACATCAGAGGTATGACAGTATCATCTCCAGAGACATACTGCAGTTATTTTGCCTGTGCCAACTTATGTCCCCCCCACCAGGAAGCCATAAGAGCCTCAAATTCCATTATCCATCAATCCATTTACACATATTATTGACGTTTTCCCTCGGTCCAAAACTTCCAGCCAGTGTACTTATAACCTTAACATACGCCAGGATCTATGTGGCACAGTGCAAAACACTATTATGAAATTTCATTCTACATTTAATGTCATACCAATACCATGTTTATGTATGTAACATTAACAGGAATGGCATTTTAAATACTAAACACAGACTCAAATAGATGATGCTTAGAATCTTTAAAGGAATTCTTTGCTCAAAGTGAATTTTATGGAATTTCTTAAATTCTTATTTAATTGTTGACAATACGTTTCACCATCTCAAACAGCAATTGCTGTGCCTGTTACATGACATCTGTTGCCTTGGTTTTACTGTCAGACCTCCAGTAAGACTAGACACTGATCATCACATGTATATGTGATCTTCTTCTGTGAGCAAAAGTATAATTATTCAGACTCTGTACCATTCCTTTAGAAGAAGTTCAAGTGTGGTTATGTAAGTTACTATGTGGAAAAGTTGTGATTTTAAAGAAAGAATTTTGGATGTGATGATGGTCATTAACCTTACACACTACAATTACCAATCACACAAAACTCTCATACATTATGCCACCCCTGACAATGTCCTCTGGTCCACAATAAGTACCAAAATTTCATAATGAAGTGTTCATACAGGATTTATAAAACTGACCAATATTCATTTCAATGCCTTATAAGAGCTATCCCTTACATTACTATGTCAACATTATTACTTTCTGGTCAGGGCATGCATGGTTTTGATAGTACCAATAGCACCATCACACCTGGAGGACTAAGAATTATATCATATTCAATTTGTACTTTCTTAACTGCCATGTGAAGGCACCTCTTCAGTGAAAAGCTGTGGCCCTTTTTACAGTAAGTGGAATGTGATAAATATCACACTGTGTTCATACACAACTCAATAAAAAAAGTTCCATAGTCACCTTATTAAACAATTGGTAATGAATTTTCTAAATACTTGTTATGATAGCTGATTTGAACTATTTTAAAATTATACTCTCTAAACAAACAAATTTCAGCACTACTTTACAGCCAGTTGTTACAAGCATTCTGTAAATGCATAACCTTTTTAAATTACTGCCACTACTCTGGACAGAATTATTATGTTTAGAGCATTTAGCAAAGGCATGTCCCTTTAAATGACTGGTACTAATCTGCACAGAATGGTTTTGTTACGAGCATTTAGGAAATGCATAACCGTTTAAATACTGGTACTACTCTGTACAGAATGGTTTCCAAGAAGCCATGCTTGGAGAAGCATACACTTTTAGTCTACTGTTATAAAATATGCACCTCTTATCTACAATGTAATACAGAAATAATATAGTAAAGAATCAAAAATGGGATTTCACCTGTCAAACTCTTCTTCTTCCGCTGTTTCTTAGCTTCTGGACAGGGAATCATGCAAAAGGAAATCCATTAGTATTACAAACACAAAAAACAAATCAATATCACACATCTCAACACCTGGTCCACATTGGAAGCAGTATCATTCAAAGAAACACCAATAAACAATGTCAATAACAGATTTAGAAGGTAGAAAGTCAAATTTTGTGTGGATCACATACACCAATTTGTGAATTTGATGGTACCTTTGAAAATTCATATATTGCTCAACTCAGTGACAACAACAAATGGTATTTACAGACATGCTTGTGGAAATAATGGAACAACCATCCTTTTCTATCTGTCTGGTGTATTTATTTTTAAGTACAGTAACTGCAGTTCAGTCCATTCTATGAGATTTTTAAATGCACATTGAAAATTGTCACAAAATTTACATGCACCGATGTACACACAGCAGTACTGTTTTTTTTCTCAGTGCCTATTCAAATCACTGTTTTTTTTTCTCAGTGCCTATTCAAATTTACAAAGTGGGTTAATACATACCAGGACAGACAGAAGTTGTGGCCACAAAAATGAAATAAAATAAATGCACTTTTAACCTTCAATGGAATACACAACTAATATGTCAGATTACTAGATTTATGGACCTTGTCCATCATCTCATATTCAAAGAAAATGTTTTGGGAACAGAAGATTTTCAAAAAACAGACAAGGGACAAAATCCAGTACTCATAAGTGCAATGTATGACTGTCAGAACCCTTTAGAACTGAAGCAAACTTACATCATCTATCTTACATCATACACACACATACACACCATGTTTCCTTGTGTAACAGCCTTACCTCAAGTTGCCCGTAGCTAGACACCCAAACACTGTTCAGATACAACCACACTAAAACAGTAATTTTGAAGTAGGCAAATCAAAATTTATCTAGCATATATACATCATATACGTGTGCATCCTGTCACTACAATCAAGCACAAAACAACAATATAGAAGTGGCTATTTTGTCACTGCATCTCCTATCTCTTAGTATGCACAGATTAAAATACATGTAATTACAGTTCTATGTGTTGTTCCACATGTGTACGAAACATGGTACCTCATATCAGGGAAGTACAAAGATTTGCAGATTTTGAGAAAAGAACAATGAAGAGAATATTCCGATTTAACACACAGAAAAATGGAAAAAAATTCATAATTTTGAGCTTTGTTAATTTGAATTCCATCAATATTAAGAGGGTGAATAAATCAAGAACAGATGAAATCTGAAGATCTTATAGCACAGAATAAGAATGAAGGACATGTAGTATGCATGGATGATATGAGAAATGCACATCAAATTTTTTTATATCTAAAGAAACAGACCAATGAAGGCAATGATAATTAGATGATGATGATGATAATAATAATAATAATAATAATAAAAAAACATCTATCTCATAAGGTGTGAGGTTGAAGAATGGGTTTACAAGACCCAGGACTGGGACCAGAGGTGGGTTCTTGTAGAAATATTATGTACTGAACCTTTGAATTTCATAAAACCAGGAAAGTTTATAATGCACTGGATGAACATACTAATGACTCTGCTTCAGGTGCTTAATTGTATACAGGAGCAGATATGTAAAAGAAGTCCTTGCTGGAAAATACAACAGAAAGGAGAGGGCTTTTCGAACAAATGATCCCATTGTGCCAGAAGAGCCATTAAATAAATATGTACTGTGAAGGAAACATCCTTGTCATATTTTGCAGAATATATTTTCATTACACATCCTGCAAAACATATGATCATAAGGTTACTATGATGTTAAATCTGAGGAACAGGAATCCAGATTGCTTGGTACATACAAAGAGGCACATAAAAAGTTGAGCCATTCAAATTTTATTCAGCTTCTAGATTTTTCCCACCACCTTAACAAATTGTCTTCATACCTACATCACTGGCACAATGGTAGTGTGCAGCAAAGCACAGTAACTTCCAAGATCTACTGTACTCACCAACGCAGTTTAAATACCATTAAGACACAAAATAAATGGTTCAACATTTTGCGCACCACTCTGCAAATGTGAGTAATTTGATGAACTGGCATTTTTCGATGTGCACAATGAAACCACTCAGCACAAGTAATTATAATACAGCTATCACAATATCTTTTGTACTTCACAAGTTGGCATGTAGACAGAAATAGCAAAAGTAATGGATGCATGTAACATTATAAAATAAAATTACAACAACAGACTAGCTTACTCAAAGCTACCACTAAAACTGCCTGGGCAACCTGGTGCCCATGATCTATACATCACTGAGAGATATGAATTGGGTACCTTTGAATTACAGGAACATTTTGTTGTGAAGCACAAATATTGTTTTCTTTGCTACAAGGAATGCTTTTGACATGCACTGACAGAACAAGAATTCTTAAAATTTTAACACTGTTTTCATGACCATTATTTTGTTTCCAAAAATAAATTTTATGCCAAAATGGAAGGAATAAGAAAAAGATGATCATCATGCAAAAGATGGAGGGATAACATAAAAGAAGACTTAAATATAATGGGAATGAAAAACAGGCAGGCAATGGCCAGAGACCACTGGGAATGGTGGAAGACTGTATGGAAGCCAAGGTCTACAATGGACTGTAGCTTTTGAGAAGAAGAATAACTTTTATGCAGCCCCACAGTAAACTGTAACAGCTTCGTTGTTGTCCCAATACCACAGGAGGAGAAATTTATAATAATCTGTTACACAATCATTAATAGGGTCATCAAATAAAGAGAACAGGTGGGTTAAACCTCGGGGAGAAAGGTCATTAGTGCAGATGGAAAAATTACATTATAACTGATCTTAAAAAATGATGAATGTGTAAAGATCTGAACCACATTAATTCAGCTAAGGATATGATGAAAGGCAATAAACTGTCAAGCTCTATAAAAGATGGGGAATTTCTTATTGAGCCTAGCAAATATTAGTTTCTCACAGAAGGGTACGTTCCGTGGATCTGGTTACTTTATGTGATCAATGAAAGCACTAACCCTTGCAAACTGCTGCATTACATTCAGCACATATTATGTGTGTTATCACTGTCAGGCAGCTAATTACTATGATCTTTTGCAGTTTGAACACAATTATCTAACTGTTGTCCACATGTATCTCACACTGAAATTAAACCTTCTGACAGGATACGATGCAACGCATACTTTACACAGACCTGTCATATTCCAATACAAATCCAGTGAAAACTGTATATTTTGCTTCTTTCATTTTCATGATAATAATGAACCTTCATTTTCAAGTCCAGTTATTACACAAGGAAAAACAGTGCATATGGATACCACCTGACAACATCCGTCTACAAGCAAAACTACCAGTACATAAATTTCACCCTAACCTACAATGAATTTTCAAATGTACAATCCATGCTTACTGGGTAAAGGTACGTGCTTAATCCCTTTCCCTCTTGTTAACAAACTGCTCCTACATAGGCCAGAACTATCCAATGTGCAACAGATGATTAACTAAGGAAGTATGAAAAGTCAATTCCATACAAAAATTATGACATTCAAAGATGATTTTGGTTAGAGAAAATTCAGGCTTT
>JGI20166J26741_11754473_pt1 | contig 21351 bp, 18 predicted proteins | sample TergutCu122P5_FD_26741 | JGI IMG/M metagenome (IMG submission 26741)
TATCTGCTTTGATTAAATCTTTCCTTTGCTTCCTCCATTCTCGTATTATCTTCTCTGTCGGAGGTGAGCCAAAACGCCTTTCAGCTGCCCGGTTTCCATGATTTCAGCGTACTTCAGGACCTCAGTTTTAAATGCAATAATGTAAGATAATCGTCTCTCTTTTGATCCCATGAGGGTTTTCTTTGATTTGAACTTTAAATTTAACTCTTTAAACACTGTTTGTAAAAACGTAAATACACACAAAACGATATACTTTAACGAACGTGTATTACACTTGACTTCACTTTGCTACTGCAGCAGCGCAAATACCCGGAATCACATGTGATGCAATGTATACGTTAGGGTAAATCCCCGGATAAGAAAGTCAGCCGTTCACAAGCAGTGATGCCAGATCTCATGATTTGGAAGCATATTTCACTATGTCACGATAATGATGTTGTATAATAGATGTACGGGTATTTATAAGTTTGGAAATAATTCTTACCCTCGGCGCATAATACGCAGGTCGAATTTAGGTCACATTTTTCGGAGGAAAAAAGTGAGACTCATGGGTCAGGAAATACGGTACTATACCTGCTGGTCGTTGATGAAAACGGATGTACCACTCTCGACGACACGGAATGTAACCCGTAGGGGATGGACTGATACCACCCACACCTGTCACGGGCGACTTAGTATCAGACAGCAGCGCCGCAGATGAACATCGAACCAGGATACCTGGACCTGATTCGAGACTAGAACCGTTCGGTGTGTCCTCAGCAGCCTTGTACACAATTATTATACCTGAAAATTAACACCCTGACCCTCAACAGCCTGGGACGCAACTGATATACAGCCGTTATCTGAAAACACCGAGGGACGCAATAAGTACAACCCGGTTGGTTCACCTCTTTCCAAATGTGTTCTGCTGCTTGTATTAATATGGAGACAAGTGGCTACTGAATCATCTGACCTCCGAAAAACCATGTGTTCATTTTCTTTCAACATGTAACTTCGGAGAATCGCATCTTCTGCGTACATCTCACAAAACACAAAACTTTCAAAACAACACTGACAAAACATTGTTGGCCGGGATAGCGTAGTCGGTATAGGGACTCGCTGCGGGCTCGATGGTACGGGTGTCCAATCCCGGTGGGGCGAGATTTTCCACATCCGTCCAAACCGGCCCTGAGGCCCACCCAGCCCACAGTGCAATGGGTACCAAGCCTTCCTCGGGGGTAAAGCGGCTGGGTGTGGCGTTGACCACTCACCCCCAACTACCGCCGAGGTTGGGGGAAGAATATATACATCTAATCCCTCTCTGGGCCATCGTGGCTTGTTCTAGGGTGAACTTTACCTTTACTTTTACTGACAAAACATTTACGAATTCTCTCCCACGCCAATACCAACTTTTCTAGTAAACGGTGCGGAATTTCACTTTATTAAACATTATGGACATAATCTGCATAATTTTAAAGCACACGTCCCACTAAGCATATTCTCAGGATATAAAATTTAAGAATCATGCCTGTTTTCCATTCGTACTTCATTAAAAATAATACGTTCCGTTCAACCTCCTCAGTTCCCAGATACATGCCGGCCTATCCTAAAAGCGGCCTTGACCGCTTCCTTCCCCATCCTTCCCAAACACCATTATGTCAACACACCGTAACCTCGGCGCTTCACACAACGTCATTTAACAGTAGTAAGGTCTCGAAATGGATCGAGGACACCGTGTATGGGGTGGAAAGCATTTATGTTCCTCAGTAATGGGTCCAGTGGCGGGCTCTTGTGAATATAGTAACAATCCTTCCGGTTTCATAAAAGCCGGGGGATTTCTTGACAAGCTGGGCAACTTATCTCTCTTCACAAAAGCCACTGCCTTCATGCCCCCACAAGCCACTAAGACATGTGGTGAGCGAATATTCCTACGCAGTCAATTCCCCAACACTATGAGCAGGTGGGATGTGGCAGCTTGAATAAGAATCCATGTCCCTGCCGGAATTGAATAAAGTGGTGGAGCTGACATTGACTCCAGAGTTACAAGCCGCTCAACGGCCTACATCTTTGAACTACGAAGCACAACAATGTACTTTGTACACCTTCGCAGGCCCCAAGCCGATCTGGCAACATGCTGCAGTCTCCAAGTGGCCCATCATGCACGATCTCCATTCACCTTCCGGGAAATCGGCTCATTCCTGCTTTCAGGATACGATGCACTAGTCCAACCCGTGTAGCTGCAACATATCGAATGGACTTTCTCTAAAATAAGCAAACTCAGAACAATTTCGTACTCTGTACCGGCATTATGTTACGAGTATTTTCCGTACTCCATCGTGTTTGTTTCCGCGTTCCAAACACTTGTACTGCTACAATAACGCCATCAGTGGTACCACTACCACAATGCTAACACTTCCGCCTGCAACACAACTTGTTAAAGGCTTCAACAAACGCCTAATGGCTCCCATCTTATAACCCGTGGTTACCAAAGTCTCGAGTGGCACAACATATCTCGGGGTCATTTATCCTCATAGAAATTTTGGAGTCGTCCTCGGTTACTCTAAGACATTGTCCACATAATGATCCCTTCCTAATGCCTCACAACGCAGCAGTTACCATGTGCTACTTCGTGCAACACTGGCTACTGCATTCTACCAGCATGCAGTATTTACGGGTTTAGCATTATTTTAAGACCAAGGAAAGGTTATTTCCGTAAACAACGTTACCCAGTTGGTTTTGTAACTGACTAAATGCGTTTTCAGAACCGCATGAATGAATTTTCAATGAAAACATCGTTTCGAACAAATTCACCTTACACTGGTTAAATCAGGCCAAGCTCGTCGCAAACATGATGCGTCCAACTGACGCTGAGTTCTTTTCCGAGTCCGATGGCTCTGGAATGCTTGTTCTGAGCTTCGCTGCTTTGACCTTTGTTTCATTATCCGGCTAGGTCGAAGATATTGTTGCCGAAAACGTCCAATTTTTGCTTTATGAATAGTAGAAGCGTCATTTAGAAATAAAGTACACGAGATACAACACGAAGAAGATAACTTTGCTTAATGAACCTAACAAATCCGTGTTTTTCCTCAGTTTTAGGGCAAATGCCAGGTTATAACTCGCAAAGACGGAGCACGGCCCGCACTCTTCCCATTAGGCGATAATGTTTACGCAGTTAGTTCATCGTTAATCTTAGTCTGACCACTCTGGGTTCGAATCCCAGGAAGCCTTCCAACTAAAGTTGTTAACTGTGTTGTTCTATGTACTGTTTGTGTGTAAATGGGTTTTGTACTACTTCCACCGGGTGTCAACCCAACTGCAGTTAACAAACATATCAGTATCAATATATATCAATATATCAAAATCACTTAATGAAAATAAAAAGCAGGAAAGCTAATGTCATTTCTGCTGTATGAACCAAGAAGAATAAAGCATACAAGAGAGGGGTCAAAATGTTACTTCATGACCATAAGTCGCTTCATAAAAATAAAACGCAAAAAATAAACAATAAGGCTAAGCACGTAAAACATAACAATGTGGTGCGTTCGCGTAACCACTTTTGAAGTGGTACTGCAACGATGCATTTTTTCCACGTCATCTCATAAATGGCACGATTTTCGGGAAAAAACGTTACTGAACATAAAGCTGTTTTCTCAACAGATGTCGTCTAAAACAGTTCTCATTCCAAGAATTCAGGGAGATATCAAAAGTGCATAAGTTGCCCAATTCCCGCAGAACTCAAGACAGTAACACAACGTCTTCCACAGTCTACTGTGTGCATTCGGTCACACCAAGGCAACATTTTCAGCAACTGCCGTAGCAATAGTGAGTTTCTGTTACAGAATTTCTAAAGGTTATTGTAGTGAAGTCTCCTCGCTTCCTTCACTCACTGTTAAACCTCTCTAGACTCGACGTATGACGTAACACCAGCCGGAGGGTCGGACAGGTGCTTATCGGTCAAGCAGAAAAGAAAACACCCTATACACAGGCCTTCATATAAAAGTACCCAAGTTACCCTTGTCAGATTTTAATCGGATTTCAGTTTTCTCGACAAATTTTCGAACAATCCTCAAATATCAGATTTCATAAAAATCCGTCCAGTGGCAGCCGAAATGGCCACGCGGACGGCCATGAAGTTAAGCCTTTTCGCTTTGTTGTGAACGCGTCTGATTGAAATCAAGTACACATTCATCACACAACGTTTTCATCCCCTCTTATGGCAACTTCATTTCCAAATACTTGCCTTCCAGTCACGACTAATCAACGGCACCGTCTATTTCCAGTGGGGGGGGGGGGGGGAGACAAGGGGAGGAGGAAGGGAAACAAGGAAAAGCAAACCAACGAAATGGTAGAGGAACATTTAACAGAGAACTGACGGCGAGTCAAATATATTCAGTACTACATATCACTCAATTTCCGTATCGGAATTCACACCATACCGGTACAACACACACCTTTAGACAAAAGTCTACATTACAGTATAAAATGCGTGTTTACACACACACACACACACACACGCGCGCACTTACAACTTTTAAATGTCAAAAGCGTTACCACGAAAATCCTTTCATACTCAAACACCAACATATTTACGCTCCCCGTTGTAAAGCCAATTCTAATAAGTTAGAATAATAATGCTACAACCTTGTCCAGATCTCCATATCTTTATGTTGTCATCGGTCGAGTAGGGCGTTTCATATGACTAATGCAGCATAAAATTACTCTTTGCCGCATTCGTTTCCATACGAATGGACTGAGTGCAAACAGAACAATCAACATGGGGAACTTACTATCCATTCCACAGTACGATGCAATGACGCTGTAACACTAAGGCTGTTAAGCAGTACTGAATCTGAACAAAAGTGGCGTTCACACATTGACATGTGACATAAATAACCATAGAGCGCTTAACTGAACCTAATAACGTGCTAATTTTGTAACACGCTCTAAACTCGTCAGATGACAGGGTAGTGCATTACTTCCGCTACAATACCGGCTGAATGACAAGACTGTGGTAGATAACCGACAAGGGCAAAAATTTATCTTCTACAGTGTCCAACCAACCCATCCAGCCTCCAAGAATATGGTGCCAAGGTCTTTTGCCCTAGGCTTATGCGGCCGTTGCGTGAAGCTAACCACTCACTTCCATCTAGTGTCAAACATTAAAAAACAATGAAGCTAAGCTTCCACTGTCCAACCGCTCAATTAAGCAGCGACAACTTACGCTGTACCCTACAACTTATGACTCATATCCTCACCCGATACCCCACCACCATAAAAAACTGTCTAAGTGCGAATTAATGGGTACAAGGTTCTGAAAGCTTACTCTAGTAAGAAATTTTCGAAAAACATGTATGGGCAGCTTCACGTTCGTGTGACCGGGCATCATTAACGTAGGTGAAGAAAGAACCAACAGATGACACAAGTATAGATGTTTATTCACAATAGGTTAACTCAACATGTTTCGGGCATCATTACGCCCATCGTGAGGGGAACAGACTGTATAAAACCGCGTGTGGTGTTAGCCTGGATGTGCTGGCTGCGGTTGTGTGGAGTCGGGACACGAGCTGGGCGCAATGTGTGAATGCTGGTATTCGACTCCTATGTATGGTCAGTTCACTGGGAGTCTAGTTCTACAGAATGAAAAATGTAATAACGACGCACAAAAAGCGTGAAGCACTTCGATTCGGCACTATATGGAACTGAAAAATTAACTTCATTCTCAGGCGAACGTTACAACTCGGAGACAGCTACTGGTTGCGACTAAGAGACTGGTCTTGTCTCAAGGTTGTCCTGGACGTGGTGGCGAAGGGCGAGCTCGGAACACCTGTACCGGGAAAACGCAACATCGTGCAGCTCGCACACAGAAACTTACAAACCCTTTAGAACCCCTGCATAAAAACACAATAATAATAATCATCATCATCTTCATTAAGTGAAACTAACAGCTTCAAGAATGCTGGTTTTCCGTAACGTGCTTGACCACGCAACGGGACTTCCAACACACGACATAACACCCGCACGTACAAACAAATAAGGTCCGCCAAGCAAAAACTGTTCCTTGAAGGCACAACGGTGGAATAAAGGTTTACCTTCACTCATTCTTGATCTCAGGCACTAGATGGAAATAAGCGGCCAACTTCGTGCCGGGTCGCTTCAACCCGCGGGCAAGAGCGCCCGATATGCACTTAACAGAAAGCCGTGAGAGCCCCAACGCCGGTCTTGACGTTTGGAGAACTGGGAATCGAACCCCGTATTGTCCGTCCAGCCCGCAGCATAGACACTACACCGACTACGCTAACGCGGCTCCTAAATAACGTTCAGTAACCCCTTACAGGTGAGTGGTTACTACATCGACAACCTGCCGGAACATTCTAGTGTGTTTTGTCCGTCCCGTAACATCATCGAATAATCACCGACTGCTTACTTAAACAGTACAATCAGCTTGAATGTTTACTGTGAGGTATAACTGTACTTCTACGTATTATTTACACGAACTGGCCTTAAACGCCGTGCCATGGCTCAGGCAGTTATCGGCGTCTCAACGGGGAGGCCCGGTTCTAATCCCAGGCCAACCCATGTGAGCTCTGTGTCGGACAACGAGACTGAAGCAGGTTTTCCTCAGACTACTTCGGTTTTCTCCTGTCAGTTATAATTCCACTAATGCTCAACACTAATCTTCAACTTACCAGTGCTTCAATCAGGTGGCCAAATGGGTAAAGCACGGGACCCTTCTACAAAACAATGCTCTTATTTACCGGACCGCGCGGAACAGAAAAGCGCGTTCATGTTAATGTTCATCAGACCTGAGAGAGATGAAATACGTATTCAAGACATTCAGTTAATTGTGTGTATCTTATCTGCAGAATACTACTACTTGTCTTGCTGTACTGCCAATTCATTTAACTAACGATCATACAGGATAAAACGACTTCTCGAAATCTATGGCACGTCAGTGGGGAAGGGAACTCGCACTGCCAAGGGCTATAATTTGATCGGACTATGCGAATGAAGTGGAGAGAGGTAGAGTCACCGACATTCCTGCACCTTCGAACACGACGACATTTCACTCCGTGCCAAAAGTGTAACAATTGTACTAAGAAGGGTAATCCAGTTTTTGAACTAAACGTATTTAAACCTCATTTTACCCTAGGAACTTTCAGCGCTAGCTGAATGTATAAAAGAAGCAGAGGTTAAAAACAGACGTTCATAAAAAGTTGTTCAAGTCTGCAGCAATAAGGTGAAGCAAGCTGGCAGGTGTTGTTTAAGTTGATGATGTTTCTTCCCACCACTAGCAGCAGCAGCAGCAGCAACTTCCAATAATAATAATACAGTAAATGCAACGTATTTACGACTCGTATACAACAGCATAGAGGCACTACAGAACTAGCGGCAGTCATCAACCAGCAAAACCAGCTTTCCCTGCCCAGCTCAAGCTCCAGCCAAGCAAGAGGAATGACATTTACCAACTCGTTTCCAAGGTCAAGGGCTGACCAAACCTCTCATCACATTTTTTTTAAGAACTGTCCGGTTAGGTTCATCACAACGTCAAACACTCAATTACAAACACACAACTTAATTCTAATGAAATAACTACTTTCAGGGTCTATGAATCAACTGATAATAGAGGATAACATTCATAACCTCGAGCATACTCGAGTCTTAAGTACAAAACACTACGTTTTAACAGGTCAGGACCGTCATTCGATTCACAGTTCTTTCATTCACGCTACCTCACTCCTTTACCTTACAATCTGAAGCCTCGAGGACAACTATATAATTCTGGAACCTGATGGCAGAATAATTTGTGTTGACAAAAGTGTAAAACTTTTTAAAGAAAACAACACAAAAGGCCTGTCAGCTGACCAGTAATTGCAACCAATCACCGAACAAGAAACAGGTACGGCTGACATGAAGATGACACACATTTAGTGATAAAACAACTCGACATATCAGAACACTTTATACCTGTACCAATTATTGTATTTTTATTAACGACGCCCGCAATACCTCAAACTATGTGGCGCCGACTAGTGTTGGGACACAGCCCTACATAAATTCTTTATAATATTCATGCTCTTTTTAACTACTATAAAGGCAAAGTTCATCCTAGACCAGTGTTTCTCAACTGCCGGGCCGCGAGAGGCCTGACGAAACTACGATATGCTACAAGATTTCATTAGTCCAATTGATAACTAATTTAAATTTAATTTTACATTTGTCAACATGCCACACCGTATACATAAGTGAACTAATACTCTTTATGATTATGCCATAATTAATTATTAATACTTATGTTAGTTTAATGTATGAACTTAAAAAAATTGGAAAGGGTATTTACGAGTAAATTTGTTGGGACCGGGCCCTCTTCTTACAAAAAAAGAATTTACCGGTTCGCGGTCTCACAAAGGTTGAGAAACACTGCCCTAGACCAGTCTATGAAGGCCCGAAGGGGGAGCTCAGGAGCTTCTTTAACCTCGGCACTAGATGCGGGGTGGGTGGCCAACTACTCGCCCCGGACGCTTTACCCCCGGTACCCATTGTACATGATGCTGGGTAGACCCCAGGGTCCATTTGGACGGGAGCGAATATCTCGCCTCCACTTGGATTCGATCCCCGGATCGTCCAGACCTTAGTGAGTCGCTATACTTCCTACGCTATCCCGGCCCACTCTACATGAAATTTAATAGAACTTGTCACAGTTCGCAAAAATAAATGAACGTACTAAGAATGTCTTAAAAACGAATACTACATTACAAACTGGTGAAATATGATTGAAATTACCAGTCCGGAGAACAAAGCCCGGGCACAAACACTCAGTGTGAAACCTGCTTCATGGCACCCTTCTGGCGCCTATAATTCTGAAGCGGTTCCCTGGGTTTTGAAAAATTTGTGTACTCCCGTACTAATCCATTGTGAAACATACCTAATAATGTTTAAAATACGAATAGTAAAACGTAAAAATACAAATCCAGATGATCCGAATGCATGTTACAAGGATGTACTTAACGTAACACTGCAATACACATTATTACACCACTAGCATAGGCATTAACTGATCATATCACTAAGCAGGGAAGCCAGAACTCAGCAAATAAACAGCAACAAAAGCCGTGGAAATAAAATAAGGGTGAATGGCTTCACAGTGTATTGTGACCGAGTACCTTCTGAAACTTGGATGGCCTGGATGGGCAGAAACATGTTAAGGACAAATTCTAACACTACTGTACTGTATTTTATACCACATCGTGTACTGTGTTCGATTCGCCGTAAAAAATGGTTGTTTTCCTGAACTCTGGTATCATTAAGTTGTACAAAATCACCTGAACAGAACGCGACGCTGACTCACGTCGCGGCACACTGAGAAACAATGACAAACGCTGTCCAAATATTGCAAAATATTCCATATGACCGAATCTCTACAATTTTTCGCTGATGTACTACGAAATGTAACAACTTCAATGTACAATAGACTTTCTTTCGCATTCATATACGAAGACCGGCCTAGATAACTGTGTCGGTACGGCGACTCGCCTTGGGCCGCACGGTCCGGGCTTCGAGCTCTGTAGAGAGCTAGATTTTTCGGACCCATCCAGACCGGCCCCAAGGCCCACCAAGCCTCCTGCAATGGGCATTGGATCTCTTTTCCGAGGGTAAAGCAGCCGGGGCGTGACGTTGAACACCCACCCCCTTATACCGCCGAGGTTGAGTATGGGTAGAACTATGCCTCTGCCTCCTCTCTATGCCTGCTTGTCATGTAACAGGGCAGCTTCATTGTCTTTATTTCAATAAAAAAGCTGAAACTGGACGGAACGGATTACAACGGGTGTTAGTTATATGATGCCAGTAATGGTGTGTATGAACAAATATATGTGGCTTATACCTTATTTTCCAGTTTATATCCTTTCAGGCGCGTTCGCAAAATTGCGAAAAACGACTCCTAGCTCCGCCATGTCCGTCCGCATGGAAGTCGGCTTCCACTGGACAGATTTTCATGAGTCCATACTTGAATATTTTGCCAAAATATACCTTGAAAATTCAAATTTCATAAAAGTCTGACAAGAATAGTGGGTACTTGATGACCAATGTACATTTATGATAACATCTGGCTAGATTCTTCTAAAAATGAGAAGTATTCCAGAAAAGAATTGTAGACAATCAAGACACACATTTTGTGTTCAATTTTTTTCCCCCCGAAAACCGCACCGTGTATAAGATAATGTGGAAAAGTGCTGTACAGCCGTGCAGGCCACAAATGACAATACAGCGCATGCGCAGTGCATGTTGGATACCTAATGCTACAAACACACGCTCAAAATATGTAATACCTATTGCTTTTCCATGGCAACATTGGTTGCACGCACGCACTTCAAAGTTACGTTATCCGAGCACTGCCTGTCTTATTTGTTTCATTTTTATTAATGCTTCGTACCAGTAAACAATGGCTGGCGTACCGGTAATGGCATGCGTACGACAGTTTGCTAAACCATGGTTTGATGTATTAGAATTTACATAACACAACAGTGCGTTTTGGGGGGCCGGATCAGCCCCGTCTTCATACCTGACGCCTCGGGACGGCGGCCGATCCCGCCCCCGAAATGTAGTGTATCAATTATTTTTAACATATTATAAGTCGGAAGAGTTCCATACAATTAATAAGTTTAGTTATAATCCAGGTCAATTTTCAAACTTGGAAGGTTTAATTCTTAAATTACTTCAACGCACAGTACTGGCAATGCCGTCCTATACGACACGGCCCAGAGATCAGTGAAGTGGTTTTCATCTTAGGACACAGTAGACAACACATCGTGAAGAACTGTTCCATGGATCTGGGAAGTTGTGACGAACAAGGTTCCTACAAGCCGTATCCCGGCTTCCAGTGGGGGATTTCCCTAAGAATTCAAACCTGTCACTCCATGCGCACTAAAACTTATGTGGAGAGAGGTTCAAGTGTAGTGGTTAAGCAGTCTTCTCATGCTTATGCAAAGAATCGTTAATGCCTGTGACAAAACTTCCGAAGCACGGCTTCCACATTACGTAGCACCGAGGTTGTGTAGTGGTAACAACCGATACGCCCGGTTCGAAACTCCGCCCGGACACCGGTTATAACGATTGCAGTGTCTCCGGTTTCCCTCAGTACCCCCAAACTTACGCCGGGATAGCACCTCCATTAAGAAACGACCGCCTCCCTCTCACCATTTAGAAATTATCCTACCGTCGGAAACATAACGTTAAGTACTCATAACGCTGTTAAATTAGCCAATATCACGCAGTCACTGGATGTCCTTTTTGACCTTTCTTTCACTGATTCATACACTGCTGACCGGTCTCGTGAAACTCATCATGTTAACACGACGGTCTCGACAACCCATCTCGGTTACTTCACTGCCCTGTCATCAACACCAACACTCATCAACACCAACACAGCGGCCGTAACAAATACTACATTCGTTTTTTCAACGGCAACTTCTTAGGTGCAACAGTAACCTCCTGGCGCACAGGACCAGCCGCGACTATGTGCCCTCTTACGGCAAGTGTCACATAGAAACATTAAAATTTACAAGACCTACGTAAAATTACAAAATAGGTTAAAACATTTTGTAACGAATTCTAACCGATTACTTCAGGAGTCTTAGTGGAAGCACATACTTTTCAGGACTACGTAAAAGTAACGGTGAGAAAACATAACGATGCGGCATGAAACGTCTTGTGACCCATTTCAGTGCATCCGTATTAACAATCAAAAACAAACAGCAAGGCTAGCAATTCGACCCACCAACTACACCGCAAATTCAAAGGCGAATGCCCTGGCAACCAAACTAGCGTACTTTACCCCCGTTCTTAAAATCTGTTTTGTGTCCTCTGATGGTTTGATTCGGCTAATATGGCACTTTAACCATACATCTGCGCTAAATTCGTAATACATGTGCCTCTGTTTGCGATCAGTCTCGCATTATCTGGGGGCTACCCACATTCCAGGAAGCATTAAATAAATATCTTATTGACGACGACGCCACTACCTTCAATCAATACAGAATTGTGTCCGGACTTTTATACTCTTTATGCGACACGTGTCTAATCGAATACACTTCTAACAGAACGTATATTTAAACTTCGATGTTCACAACGAATGCAAAAAAAAAAAAGCGTAACACCGTTTTACAGTGGGGGTCCCCCCCCCCCTCCCCACAATGCACGTACTACAGCGTTGTGTGTTCAGAGCGCAAGAATTACAGAACTTTTTGTTCACATCACACGTAGTACAGAATTAATTGTTCAAACCGAACGCATTACGCGTTGTGTGTTCACACAAAATATTACAGCGTTCTTCGTTCACAACGCACTATTACAGCGCTCTTTGTTCACATCGCACTATTACAGCGCTCTTTGTTCACATCCCACTATTACAGCGCTCTTTGTTCACATCCCACTATTACAGCGCTCTTTGTTCACATCCCACTATTACAGCGCCTTTTGTTCACATCGCACTATTACAGCGCTCTTTGTTGTGCCTAAACATTTGTGGATCCTCAGTATGGAACGTGCTTCATGTGACCCCCCTGGCTCTTGAATTTTTTATGTGACTCCTGGATTTTTGGGAAGCTGGTGCACCCAGGGTATTGGGCCTGCAGAGTAGGTAAAAGACTAACTCTGCAACGACAGGTTTGCATACATCCTGTGTGAAAAGATTCTAGTATATTCAATACGAAAACTGTACGTTATGTGGAAACGCGTTCGGTGTGAAAAACTGACGTTACAAGTATTGAGGGCTTCGTGGCGGCAGAATTCAATGAAATATTCTCGGGCAGACAGCCGTATCAAAATGTGAAAGTTTTCCGACGTTTCGGAAACTGTCCCCATCTTCAGGATGTTGCTCACGTTCGTGATTAACCTAACCACAAGCAACACCCTGAAGATGGGGACAGAGTTAGTTTCCGAAACGTCGGAAAACTTTCACATTTCGATACGGCTGTATGCCCAAGAATATTTCATTGAATTCTGCCGCCGCGAAGCCCTCAATACTTAATGTCAGTTTTTCACACCGAACGCATTTCCACATAACGTACAGTTTTCGTGTTGAATATACTAGAATCTTTTCACACAGGATGTATGCAAACCTGTCGTTGCAGACTTAGTCCCTTACCTACTCTGTGCAGGCCCAATACCCGGAGTGCACCAACTTCCCAAAAATCCAGGTGTCACATAAAAAATTCAAGGGCCGGGGGGGGGGTCACATGAAGCACGTTCCATACTGTGGATCCACAAATGTTTAGGCACCACAGCGAAAAGAAAACCTCAGTCGCCATGGCGACCTGGCGATTGGGATATTTACACCCCTGTCTTACACCACAACTTAGTTTTCCACAGCATGTAAATGCAAAAATTCATTTCTAAAACAGTAACTGCCCGAAAATTAAAAAAAAAACACTTCCAGGCAGCATGTATGAGAACGTTTTAAACAGCGGCTATTTGAACACTATTACAATGAAGGAATTTCAACAACATAAAGGAAGCCACTACTGCCGGTCTCCTTGACTGACTCGGCAAAAGCACTTATCAAGCAGTACAGAGGGGTTTCGAACCGGGTACACCTACGTACCGAATACAAATCTACTCTACGACGTGGACCTTTCATGGACACTGATAGTAACTAAATAATAATAATACATGCTTCCTATTACGGAATTCAGAAAAATTTAAATTTCAGCCCAAATGATCAGCTTACTTCCTCTACTGCCTAACCTTCCCATCGTTTTACCATCATCTCCAAACACTCCGCCTAGCCTCGGAAATGCCGTGTCACAAGCACGAGCGAACACTGCCTGGAACCTTCAACGCCGTAAACAATCTCCGCTTAATATGCCCTTGTTCTACACCCCAGTCGCGTTCCTGAAAAGGGCGCATATGTAAAAAGGGAGTAAATAAAAAATGTCCCCATCAAAACTAAGGAGTTGGCGTTAACAGCCACCCAAACGGCATTAAACCGAAAATGACAGTGCGCAAATTAAGATCAGTTGTAAACAGGCAAAGGGGAGTTAAAAACAACAAGGCGTAAAAGAAATGGGCATAAAACAAGGGCTGGTTGTTGTGACCTTGTGCCTCCTACTTCTTCTTCGGTCCCGTTCTGTGTTCTTGGGCGTGTTTAAAAGGGTTGATATTTCCCACAGACCATTCTAGCACAAATAAAAGCCTCAAAATACACAAATATACTAACGCACAATCTTTATGTGGTGGGCCTTTATAAAAAAAATTGTATAATTCGAGTGAAGATTGAAGTAAAAATATGTATCATACTGGGCCGGTAAAGAGCCACAATTAAATCCTCCGGACGTCCGGTATAGATTACAGTACCAAATTTAATCAAAATCCGTTAAGTACCTATAACATCTCGCAGTTTTTATGTTCTTCCAACACTGCAGTTTAAAGGAATTTATCAATGGAATTCCTCCCTCACAGCAAACAGCGCCTCCATTGTGAGGAACACTCGGTTGTCACACATGGAAATAACAGTTACGTGTCCTGCAAACTGCACACAAGAAGTCTGTGGAAAAGGCGGAATTTTTCATGTTAAGCCAGGAGATTCACACCATGCAATAACTACTGTAATTTTAACCTTCTGAAAACCAACGCACGTACGAAAAACACCTGTACAAATTCATTCCATACATTTAGTCAACAAGGAAATTTACTGTATTTTTACGAAATGCTACATAATGTTTTACTTTCCACCAAATGTCGTTTACTGCATCGTTTTACCTTTTTCTCTTCAAATAATACGCTTTTCATAAACTAGGCATTAAAATTTAAACGCCCGGCCGGTAATATAAAGATAAGGGTTAAAACCACCCCTCCATAAGAAAGCACGTGGGCGAGACGATATGGAAATGCCAAATCGATGCTGCTGACGAAGGGAGTACAATAAACTGAAATATTATGAATGTATCACGTTCCGTCACGCAAACTGAAGGTGGCCCACAGAGGCCTATCCGTGGGTGACCAAGAGCTACAAAAGATTAACAATGTACTCCTTTTCCTTGCGTATAACAAGTTAACGGGGAGAGGGGGGGGAGGCAAAAGACGGCAACGCCGCAAACTGAGTCACAGGCTTCCCAATTTATCGTACTCTTTTTATCACCAGCATGTCGACGCGAAAACTTCCGAACACAGAACGCACACTCTTTCCTGCCAATTAAATCTAGACCGTACACATCTCCTAACTACCACGTGTCCATTAATTTTACAAAAAATCAGCAAACGCGTGTTTAAAATAACCGGAATGAACATGCATTAACTACCCATACGACGGCCCCCATGTCGAGATTTCGTTGCCCAGGTCACGAGCTGGCAACATCAACGTCCTCCCACACAAACGCGACTTATTACACGTTGACTAATACCGTCCCCCCCTCCCCCGCCCCTTTTTGGTCCTTTGAACCTTGCACACTCCACAACCAACTACGTCAATTACCGCGAATGCACTGAACAGTGCAGAGCTGCCGCTAACGTTCGGAGTCTCCAACGTACTCAGTTTAACAGCCAACAATGGCTACACCTATATGGAATGAAAGTCGAACGATTAATAATCAAATATTTTTCCTTTATCAACGTAACTACTGAAGAATGCTTACCTCTTCCAAACCTAGTGCTTACTTCGTGTATCGTAAGTTTTAAGGTTCTAAAATTCTAAATTTATGCGTTCTACCCACAGACTGCACTGGTGTGTTTTGTATGGTCCGCGGAACAAAGAACAATTTCCCTACAAAGCATTAAAGGTAAAGCAATCCCTGTACAGGCCCATCGCGGACCCTGACGGTGCCAGGAGGCTGAGGCTCCCGGATTTCACGACAATCAGCACAAGGTGGTATAGTTAGCCCTACGCACCGGCCGCCTTTACCCCAGGAAATATTAATGGTACTCGTTTCTATTACAGGCTGAGTCGACCCCATGGTCATGGTGTGGCCGGAAGGATATGTCAATGGCAAATTCCAATGCCACCACCCGAAATCAAACCTGCGACCTACCGGTTTGTACCACAGTACAACTATGCCATCGCGTGCTCCCCCTATACGCCATTAACCGAGTTGTCTCTAACTACGGTGGAGACTGTCTACGGCGCGGTACGAAATACGGCTTTAAATATAACTAGTATTCATTTCCGTCTCAAAGGGCAAATACCTGTTAATTATCGCAATTTGTTCAAACTCTATGCCGCAAGGTCATGGGTAGATGATGTTTACTTATCAAGAGAGGCCCTGCCTTTTGTAAAACCCTAAGATATTCGTTCACAAAACCCGTCATCGGCCCCTACCGAGCGCCCTCGCGCCTTCGAAACTCGATTATTATTATTATTATTATTATTATTATTATTACTATTATGTATTACTGACTAGCTGCAAACCCAATAACAGGTGTTCGATTCCCGGCAAAAACACAATTTATTCACCACAGTGACGTGAATTACTGCATAATGATACAACTACCGGCATGACCCGTGCATAATTTTTCACGCTTTATCACGTTAAAAGGAGGTAAATGGAAACGTAAACAAACAGAATTTACGGCTGTCTGAAAAATCCTTCACCTTTCTTCTTACAGCACATCCAACCAACAAACCAACCTCCTTTCCGGATAATCGTGACCGATTAAACAAGGGTTCCTTCTTGGGAACATACCTACAATAAATAAAACATGTCTAGTGTTAGTTCAGCATAAACAAACACTACGTCATCTTAGAACTGCATACCAAGTAAAACTAAACACTCCTTGGGTTTTTACGATGGTCAGTCATTTGGCTCCAGACGATACAGAAGGCCTTACATTTCAAAATGCACACGTAACCTGTTTTGTTAACGAGTTTGTTAGAGGCAATCAATGTTAGGCTGTTTTCCACTACAGGGATGTACAAGTCCGGGGTGCCAGGTCGCCGTGGTCACTACATTTTGTTCGGTGCGCCTAATATTTGTGGGTTCACAGTATGGAACTTGCTTCATGGGCCCTTCAGGTGCACAGAATTTTGAAGTGGCTGGTAGAATTCTCTACAATTTTCACACACCTGTCCCAGTACTGCTTTAACAACAGACCAAATTATGACGTAAACTCGATGTAGATCACAAAATTAATCCTGTGCCACTGCAAGCCGTAACAGAAGACATGTTACCGACAAGCTGCTTTCTTCCACAGATTACGGGAACGAGACTAGAAGTAAGAAACAAGAGGAAATGTCAACGACTATAGCAACAACCGCTTCCTGAATGCTCAAACCTAATTGTGAGGAAACACATAAAAAACGGACTTTCGTACAGACACTGCCGGACTATGCAGTTTCAAGTTACGCAATTTCATACTTACGCAATTTAAGGAGGTACGAAAATAAATTCGTAACATCTTTGAAAAGCGCGCCGAATTTTTCCTGGTGGAAATGAAAGCGCGAGACGAAAGTCGCGTAAGAATACTGCTGGGCGATAACACAAGCGGCGGGGCGGTCGCGCTGCAGCCGATCAGGTTCCAGTGTCCTGGAGTTTAGATGCCAAGTGGACTCCCTGACAAATGTGGTTGGCAACATCTATTTCTACTCAGTTCCTACTTGTGGGGGGAACTTCCAGATCGCAAATACGGCTGACGTCGGGGAATGTCAGTATGCACGACATAACAGTACGAATTTTCAGTCAGTGTATTCAGGCAAAACAAAACGTATTAAAACGCCATGTCCCTGACAGGGGTCAGAAAAATCACTGGGTACGGCGTGGACGACCGGGGCTCGATTCACAATGAGGGCATGTATCTGACAACACCGGCTCCTGGACCCACTCAACCAACCAGAAGTTGGGCCTCCTGCCCTAAAGGTAAGGCGGCCGGAGAGTCAAAAAAATCCTCACCTGCACCTAATGTCAAGTTTCGTGTGCATGGATGGAGTGTTACGTCTTCGAAGTATGGCGCTTAAGTGCGGAAACGGTCTATTAAAAAAATGTCCGTTAAAAGAAAGTATGACTTCCAATGACCCATACTTCACGTATGAACAAAGACGTAACACCAAGGTCAATATTCAGTCAGCTATCTATCACAAAGTCTTCCAAATGCGACAAATAATACAATATACAACGATTCTTATGCCCGTCGATACATTCGGGGGACAAAAGCAGTCACAGCTTGAAGGGAATTCTCGCATCCATATAGAAAATACATTTGAGTACCACTTCCCTACCCCTACCAATCCCAACATGATAGGCTCATTATAACAGAACACTGCTCACCGCTGTAACGGAAGTCCGGAGTGTTAAAATGCGCCAACTCTGTCGGCCTTTACCACACCAACAGAGTCCTACAACAGTTAACACTCTCCCAAGATACACAACTCAACTCGCACATTCCAAGTTTACAATGTCTGATACTAAAATGAGCCTTCTCCATTCTGACTTGACAGAACACATACCGCTATGTTTGTAAATTCGATGAAAGGGTAACAGATCTTGAGCCAAAACACAACATATATTTTTTCTCACTCTCAATAGATACATGTTTCGGATCGAACACTCCATCATCGGGCTGATACAATAATTAATTGCAGGTAAAATGCAGTTACATGCTGAATATACAGTATATCGTTGTGTTAATTGTGAGATCCCACATCACATAAATATCATTACAATAAAATTGCAATACCAGTTAGTGTTAAAACCATTCAGATTATTATCTCTGTGTGTGTGTGTGTGTGTGTGTGTGTATACACACACACACACACACACACACACACACACACACATATACACAAATTGATAACTGACAGGTGTTAAAAATACAGTCTTAGGGTAGATGCGCAAGAAGTAAGATCGGTTTTCCTTTCATGGGTGAAATGTCGGAGGACAAAGAACAACACAATTCACCGTTTGTCATCGCATGTATTTTCCCTGTCGATATATACCTGAGTACGAATTATTTTTAATCTTCTATTCCCTTGTTCCTTGTACTGACACTAATTTTTAAATGCTTTTCCTTGTACATAAGTATAAAGGATGAATTACTTAAAAGAGTCTTAGTACTGTATGCCGGTATGTTTACTATTATTACCCACACCAGGCAGGCAAGCAGTCCATATTAATTGGGGAATAAAATCTCTACCTCGAAGACGTCATATCGCTCGTTTGCGACAAGTGTCACAACTCAAAATGAGTGATTTATTCAGGAGAAATGTTTAAAGGTTTTGAACTGCTATACCTTTCTATGAGTGCAACGAAGACACAACTGCTCTCCAGCGGCTAGTTTTACAAACTGCATTATGACACTATACATGATAAAAGTGCATCTGCAAACGTTTCTTTCTATACCAACAACTCAAAAATGCCAAATTCTGGGTTGTGACTCTCTTGTCGCAAATGAGTGATATATTCATATCTAATGGTTCGTTAAGTGAAACCTTGCCGAAAACACCAGACACCTATTATCAACGCAAACTATTAAATAACAGCAGAGCAATCGATTCCCATGCCCTAAAATTACGTAACAATGAGGCTAAACACCGGTACCCTGGGGAGAGATCGTCCCACCCTTTCATTAGACATTGGTTATATTAGCATCGTTAATATTTTCTGAACCTGAATTGTCTCGAATTGTTATTCATCCCTGCGCCACGTCGTAATCAGGGTTCTGTGAATCTGGTGGTGGGTCGGAGGGGAAGACGCTATATCCCCAAACTACCTGGCGTAATAAACTATTCTAACGTAATAAATGCGGTGACGAGAACCACTTAATTATATGATCTCAGCCTTCATTGCAGTCAGAATCCTGAAGACGGAGAAGTTTCCTCCCTAACATACACAGTGCGGAAAACCACCATACATCTCCTGCAATGCTTCGAAACACTGAAACTCGTATCAGCAGCCTACCTGTTGCATAAAGTGCATAGTCAAACTATAAATTGTGTACCTCGCACAAAATTAAAGCATAACATTTCAAAGTGATACATGCGGTCCCGCAGAGCGCGCGAACGTACTGAATTAAGTACATACGAGTACTCTACCTCTACACCCGGGGAATCGAAACCCGATTCCCTGGCGGTGCAACCCTCGCCCTAGCCACTACACTATGTAGGCTATCATGGTTCCTATCAATCCACTTACTTACTCAATAGAGCAGAGTCCTTCTTAAGAAGCTAACCGATTCTCAGCAAGTCAAGAAATTCACCACATTTTATGGAACCCGAAGGTTCACAAGTGCCCGCCACCTGTCCCTATCCGAGTCAGCTCGATCCAGTCCATACCCCCACATCCCACTTCCTGAATATCCATCTTAATACTATCCTTCCATCTACGCCTGGGTCTCCCAAGCCTATCAATCCACTACGACATCTATTTTACACGCAGCGCCGCTCACGGCTCCTAAGTACCATGCGTGCTAACAAAACGCAGAACGGAATCAGATCTACAGTACAACTTACAAATGAAATTAACCGGCCATCATGATTAGATTTCTAATTACGATTATTTCTCAATACTCACAGGCAAATGGTGACACTTGCCATTACTGCAACTCTCTCACGCGTTGTCCTTTTTAGCTTAGTTAAAAACCAATGTTTCGGAGACATCTATCGCCATCGTCAGGGCTAACGTGGCGAATGATATCCAGCTTGATGATGGCGACTGGGGACGTCAAAGAAAAGTGGGGTTTTAACCAACTCTGACACGCATAAACTCAAGAGCAGGTTTCTGGGACATTTATGACCGTCAAACGTTCGAGTCATTCGCAGTCACTCCAATCCAAGCTACATAACCTATACAACATATATACTGTTGAATTAAACAAACAAGAATCGAAAAGTTTAAGTTATAAAGCTATTACTTTTATTCAGTCCCGTATTGCTTCATATTTCACGGCTCAAAGATTCCACAACTGTGCCGCTTACTTTCACAATTATTATTAAAATCATCATAATCATCATCACCACCACCACGACGATAAAGTGTATTTACAATTATAAATCTTAAACCATGTTTCTAGGGTATATAGTGTTGCAGCTATTAGCAGCAGCAGCAGCAGCAGCAGCAGCAGCAGCAGCAGCAGCAGCAGTAGTAGTAGTAGTAGTAGTAGTTGTTGTTGTTGTTGTTGTTGTTGTTGTTGTTGTTGTTGTTGTTGTTGTTGTTGCTGTTGTTGTTGTTGTTGTTGTTGTCGTCGTCGTTGTTGATGATGTTACTGTTGTAGCATTAGTCGTAGGAGTATTGGCGTATGCTCAAGAGAAACAAGAATTTAACTGTGCGATATACTTACGCCAGTACACTACATTCATAAAACCCCTGCAGGTAATTATTGGAAAAAGAACAGATAATAATTACTGATATTATGGTTTCCGAACTAAATGTGTTTCAGTGTAACAAGTTCCACCAC
>JGI20166J26741_11755584_pt1 | contig 21349 bp, 20 predicted proteins | sample TergutCu122P5_FD_26741 | JGI IMG/M metagenome (IMG submission 26741)
CTTGTTTAAGTCACTTTGGTTTATCTCTACACATTGTCTTCTGTTTGTTAAATAAGACTCAAACCATAAGTTTGTTATACCCCTAATTCCATAAAATGAATTAACTATAAACAGCCATTATTTCCCTATACAGCATTCACCGACTGATCTTAATAATGGTTACAGACTGCTCTTTGTGAGATAGAAACTGAATCTTCACATATAATGTAGATTCATTTCACATGAGTTAAAGCTTTCATGGTGACAGAATTCAGTAAAATACTCGTATTCTTGGGCTGACAGCCATGTCAGGTGGTTCAAATACAGAGCATTTCAGAAACAGACTCTGTCTCCATCATCAGAGTGTACATGGAGTTGGTTTCTGAAATGCATGTTTATTATAGCCACCTGATGCATCTGTTAGCCAGAGAAAATATTATTACATTGTTTCATTTTTCAAGGGGTTAATATTCTACTCCTATCAACATAATGGACTACCAAGAGGGACTACGGTGTGATTTTTTTTTATTTGGAATGTGCCTCTTATTTCTTGATTGTACTATTAATCTGACCCATTTTATATGTACATTTAACCCTTCTCGGTAGCCTAGTAATCATATTTCAATTACCAAATGGTGAACACAACCTAGAAGAGGCTAACAAGTCAAAAGTAGTACACAGCTGTTCAGTATTTGAGGCTTGGTACCACAGCACACTAGGTTATTGTACCATTACCTTACCATAGTACATTTTATTCTTAACTCTTCCCCGAGTTAAGAACACAGAAATCGCCAGTACTGCTGCCAAGATAGCTATGGCCATTCCTAGAATTTCCAGTCCTATTAGTTCCTCAGGAAAGAGTAACTTGCATAGCACCGTGTAGCCGTAACATATTGGGATGGAAAGTACGCCAACCACTAATGCCACAGCAACAGGAAACAGCTCAGCCCCCATCTGTGGGTAACAGAAGTAATCAGCAGTTTTCTAGGGAAACTTAAACCTAAATGTAGCTGAAAAGAAAATTTGCTTTAATGTTTTTGCACCAGAGATCCCTCTACATTATCCAGAACTGTGAATATGGAAACCTCTTTGCAGTCATAATTCATTATTAGAAACATGACCAGAAAAATACAAATAGTCTGGATGAGTGGTGCAAGTAGCTGTTGGCAGACTGCACTTACACCCAAAATCCTCTTTTGTATTATTCATATTAGCACTATTTGTTATACCTTACAGTATATCTATAGCAGGACCTTACAGAACTCAGTATGTTGTTGTAACAGCAATCCTTAAGACACAGGTGTTATCACATGTGTGTTATCAGTTTCCATGATGGAGGTTTTTGCTGGTCTTGGTTATTGCTTCTATGTGGATGTTAGGATAGTACCTGAATTGACAGCCTGTTGACAATCCTTACCTACTGAACAGTCATGATCTTCCAGGCTCTTTGCTGCTACTTAAATTTGGCACTTGAAACATGTTATTACATAACCTCATAATCAATAAATCAATCAGTCAGGACCACCCTGGAGGGAAGTTATCCAGCACTCCACAATCTCACATTATGTCAGCAGAGCAGAGTAGGAGTTTAATTTTGTGGTTTCAGTAAACTTTCTTATGATTAATAGGAATGTTATTTTTGTATGGCTGTGTGTCAATGGCAGTTACTACAACTGATGACAGTAGACACCACTGACTACTATAACAGTGGTGGGTTCTATAAAATAAGTGGAACCTGCCTGCAACAGTTGGACAATATTTGTAAGTACCTGTATCACACCCTCTTTTTACATCTCATATAGCTAATTTTCATTATTCTTGTTTGGCCATGATGTATCTGATGTTATCTAGTAACAGCTTCTTATTGTGAAGGCTGGACTTTTATTCTTTTCTGAGCAGTCTGTGTGGGGTGTGTACTTGACAGAATTGTACTGAGACAGAGTTGCACTGAGTACTTGTGGTTCCCACTGGGAGACTTCTTCTTTCTGAAATGCTGTGCTGTGTATTGGTCATTAAGCAGTCAAGCTTTGGGAGGGCAGAGATAGGAATCTGTCTCTTCCTTCCCAAAGCTGCTCCTCATTAGCTTCTGTTTCCTGATGTTCCCAGCGTCATTTAGTTCTTAGTTTTGTTCTTAGAGGTTTCATGCTGAGAATCTTTTTAGGAATTTTATTTTGAAATATGTCCATAGAGTCACTTGAAGTTTTCAACTTTAAATTATCTATAATTTTTGTGTTTTTTATTACATTTCTCTTGATTCCTCCTTCTATATTTCACAGAAATCCCCCCTCTTAGTACAAAATCATATAAGCAAAAAATAAAATCATTGAGTTATTATCCCACAGAATAGAAGAGAAAATAATGTATATTAATACTTATAGCTTCTGTCCTCATTTAGAACTTGACATCACTTAATGTCCCAGTAGTTGGTTGGACTCATTAACTTTGGCATTAGATGGAGGTGTGTGGTCAGCCTGACAACCTGTTCACTGTACACCTGCAGAAACCCTGGAGCCCACTAAATAGCAGACTTGGATTGGCCCCAAAGCTGGTCTCGACACATCCAGGATTCGAGCCATGGACTGTCCAGCCCACAGCCTACTCATTGCCCAGCTCTACTGGCATATAAATACTGATGTTTTGAAGGTTCACCATACCCTCATTCTGATGCTTTGAAACCGGTATCTATTTTTAGTTGTAGCAGAGTAACTCACCACTGTGAGAACTTCAAATCTCACATTGTGATAAATGTTGGCCTAGAAAGGCTATTTGCCCCATGCTCTGCCCTGTTTCACTTAGATGGATCTATACAAAAACGAGTCACTTTATATATACAACATTTTATTATCAAAATTAGAATTTTATGGAATAATGGACAAAGCATTTACTTTAAATCTTATCTTGAAGGCAGACAGCAGAGTACTTCCATGGAAAATCACAATAAAAATTAAAGTTAATCAGAGCATATGACGATAAGTTCCACATGTCTTTATATTTAGTGATCAGATATACTGTCTAAAAGACATTTAAAAAGATTTACATCTATTTAGAAGTATTGTTTATATAAATTTTATCCCTTTCATTATCAGAATTGTTATATTTGTTGTATTGTTAACATGCTTGTCAAAAGAAGTACTTTAGAAAAAACATATTTGTAATCAAGGTTTTATAATCAGTTAGTTTTATCTAACTTACTGTAGACCCTGACCAATGATTGATTCTGTATAAATTTATGTGATATCAGTTTTAGATTTACAAGTATATCTGTTCTGAAGACTGATATAATAATAATATGTATATTGCTATAAGGAATGTCTATGTTGATTTAATCTTATGACTTGTTCTATAGTAATCTTTAGAATGATACATGTTTTGGGTAAGTTCCAATGGCTGTATTACCAGAAATGGATTCTTGAATTATCAGTAAATACAATACAATACAATATTATATTTACATGCTGGACTGTGCATGTATATACTATAATGTCATTAACAATTACTTTTTAAATTAATCAAGAAATCTGGTTCCAGTGTAAAGTTTTCTTCTTTAATGTCATTTTACAACCATGACGTGAGCTGGGTAGTCCAATCAGTGTAGCAACTAAGCGACAGGCACAGCAACCACAAATTGAGGGTTCCAACTCTGGCAGGCTGAGGTTTTTCTCCTCGTGACTTAAACAGATTGGCTCTGGGACCTCCTGTACAAAGGGTAACTGAGGCTGTTTGCCTTGTGGTACAGTGGTCGGGGTGTTCGTGCACAATTCCATCTAGAACCAGAGGTTAAAACCCAGAGCTGTACCGCCACTCCCCCTATATGGCACTTATGGCATGGTGCATAATTAATGATGCAGTGGGCACCTTTACTTGTTCTATTATGCAGCATTTCTGTACGGAAACAAAGCAGTTCTTAACAGAAGAGCAAAAATGTTTAAAAATTATTAATGACAAGGGAAATGAAAATGATCCCACAATGTATGTATGTATGTAATACAGTTTCATGAGACTGCATGGTAATGTTGGAAAACTTGTGTATTTATAGTAATTTTTTTCTGAATTCCAACCTTCAGCTTCATTTTAAAACAGTATGTGGTAAGAAAAATTCGGCAACATTATAAGATCATTTTCAGTTGGAATGTTTTGAGGCGTGATCGCAAACTTGCGAAAAGCAACCATTCGCCTCGTCCTGTCCGTCTTCCCGCATGTACAAACTCGGCGTCCACCGCATGGATTGTCGTGTAATTGTTTACTGGGGACGTCTGTTAAAATTTGTCGGGAGAGTAAACTGGTTAAAATCGGACAGAAATATCAGGCGCTTCACAGAAAAACGCGTGTTCCTGATATCTGGCTGATTGTTCAAGAAACGTGGAACTCTTCGGGTAATAGTTATGGAGAAAATCTGAACACATATTTCTCATCAAATAGCCTACGCTGTTTCCTGAACTAAAAATACGGTGTAGCCAGACACGCCATAATGACACAATAAAAGATACGTTTTATATGCAGAGAAATTGAGACAATAATATAAATATAATATACAGACACTTCATCGTAAATATTTAATCTGCTGCTTTCGACTATGGAATCTTTGAGGTTAAGATACATTGTGTGAAAAGGATAATGAATGCATAGTACATTGTCATAATATGTAATACTTCACACTTGATTATGATTATATAATAATATGGCGCCACACAACTGTGGGGCGTAATCTACTATGGTGTGATGTGATGTGAGGATCCGAACGCGGCTCCGTGTTATGTTGCACGTATATCTCATCTTGTTGTGTAGTTACGATGTATATGTAATGTGCAGCCGGTTTTACCTTTATGAGTTTCTTACTTTCATGCCTTCCTCTTCTTTGAGGCTTCTATTACATACGTGCGTGTGGGGCCTATATTTCCCTTTTCTGTAATGTTGTAGAGCTGTGTACTCCATTCTTCCATTCTGGCACATAGCCAGAAAATTTGTGCGATAGCCTTGAATGAAGAAAGTACTTTGGTCTGTTGGGATATGCTGTATGGTGAAACGTAGATTTTGTCAGTGCTTTACGTTTTGTAGATGTATAATCGTGTGGGACTGTTCTGGGATGTGACGCTGTGGTGACCGGTAATTTTGTCACTGAGTGTGTCAAATTACCAATCAACACGGAGTCATATCTGAGGGGACTAATCTTCAAGTAACATCCAACACTTTTCTATAACAATATTTTGCCCCATTATAAATTGCTTCAAGCAGAATGGCCCTTACCCCCACAGTACCATGATTTAACTGCTTTAAAATAATTAAGGGGAGCAGAGATACTCACCGGTTGGACCAAATTAGTTACCTTATTTATTATAGTCAGGAAACAAGGCATAAAGTTTATTATGAAAAACTATCTTCAAAATTCAAGTTACTATGCTATGTCCATGAACTGACCTTGAGGGTATTTCTTTACTTCTTGAAATGAATGATGTATTTACACAATGATCTCACTGCTTTTATGATTCTCACCTAATTAAGATCACCAGTGTCCCATTTAACATTACTGCCAACACATGTGGCTGTTAATACTAACCTCAAATGTTGTCACAGATTCAGTATGTGAATTTCTGTTCATGTGTGCATTACTTCTGTTAGCACAAGTACAGTTTATCTTATCTTGTACAGGTGGGGCATCACTGTGACCACTCATGTCATGTTTCAACTTAACCAAAACTTTCTTCATACTTTGCTCTTGGGGAATCCCAAACAGAGATTATTCTTGTGTAGTTAACTGTTTGAATGACCTAGGATGTACATGAAATTTGTTTAAAAAAAAATGACAGTACTGTTAAATATACTCTTAGAAATTATACTGGAACAAGTTAATGTATAGCCCATCCTAATATGGAAAGGTAATATTAAAACTAATTAAGTTCAACAGACAAAATGATGTAAAGTAGACTGGTTTTAAGGTCTTTGAATGAGGTACAATGAAAAGAATTTTGTCAATGGTTTTGAAAATTCACAGTTTATGCTGTGTTTTAAAATTTGGCTTTTAAGCTTCAGATGTTGTGTGTACCTTAAAATTGGTTTTGAAGCTTCATGCTCTATCCTATCCTTAAAAAATTAGGTACATACATAGTTGAAAATATTAAAGTAGACAGCTGCCCTGTTTTTATGTACCACCCTTACCATTTGTGCTGAATTAGAAAAGTATTCAGTGTGTGTTTTGCCCATTGCAGGTCATGTTGCATGTGAGTGCAATGTGAAGTTTTGTTACATGAATATGATCACTGAAACAGTTGATTACCTTTGTGAGGTGGATGTTCCAGATTATAAATAAACAAGTTCATCACTAACAAATTGCACTTATTCATGACTATAAAAGCAGTACTACAAGTTTTGGCAATTTCCCATGGCCGTCTTTAGGGAATATCAATATTTAAAGACATATACAGCATTATTATACAGCTTGTCAATTGTAAATGGTAAATGTAAAATGCCAATATGCTATTAAAACATCAGAGTGTAAAGTTATATTAAAATTGTGTTAAAATTGTTGTAACACAAAACAGTTCTTAAAATCTGCTGCATCCAGTCACCGTGAACATTCTTTGCTAAGGCCAAATGATCATTCATGGTGGATACACAGAATTTCAACATATAGGATTAATACTTGATTAAACGGGAAGATATTTTGCTATTTAAAGATGTTTGGGTAGAGTAGATTTAATAGCTGTCTTGTATTATAATAATTTTAACATAATTTTAGTATAACACTATTCTCTGATGCTTTAATAGCATATCGGCATTGTGTATTTTACCATTTACAATTGATAAACTGTATAATAATGCTGTATATGTCTTTAAGTTTTGATACTCCTTGAAGATAGCTATGGACAATAGCCAAAACATGTAAATAAGAGTGCTTTTATATTCAGTAATTTGTGCAACTTTTTGGTGATGAACTTATTTATGTGTATCAATTGCATGGAAGATGTACAGTATTAAGTTCCAAATTATGTTTGACAAGCAGGAAGTGCCAGTTTTAGTCAGAAGCCAGATTGTATTACAGACTGGCATTTTAAAACTGGTGTAACGTTGTCTGCATGAAAGTCTTTGCAGATGCCATGTCAGCAGATTAAAAAAATGCTAACTAAGCTGGCAAGGAGTGTTTAAGTTGAATGTAAATAAGACAAGCAGTGTATGTATGAGGTGTGTTCGCATAACCATTGGTGCCATGGGAAGCACTAATTATTACATACTCTGAGTGTGTGTTTCTAGACTTTATTTATCCGGTACACACAGCACATGTTCCACATTGTATTGTCATCTGTGGCCTGTCCACCTCTACCATATTTTTCCACATTATCTCATAAATGGCACAGTTTTTGGAAAAATTTATTAAATGTAAAATGTGTGTTTAGATTTTCTCTGCAAATTTGTTTGAAATATTTCTCATTATAAGAGAAATTCAGCTAGATATTATCATAAATGGCTGCACTATGGCCCTGGGGTTGACTCAGCCTGTAACAGAAATGAGTATAAGCTGTATCTCCTAGACCTTCATGTGCTGATTGTCTAAAAATACTGGGAGCTTCATCCTCCTGGAGCTCTAAGGGCCTGTCCAGTCCTGTATAGGGATTGCTTTTACTGTCAGAAGTGTATGTACCTCTTCATGTAAAGGACCCATTCATTATTCATATCAGATTTTAATGACACATGAATTTTTTTGTCAAATTTTTGCAAATTACCAATGTCAAATTTAATGGAAATCCATCCATTGGGAACTGAGTTTTTCCATACAGACGGGTAGACAGGCAGGCATGACACAGTTTAAAAGTCACTTTATGCAATTTTGTGAATGCACTTAAAAAGTCTGTAGCAAAGAGGACTTCTACAGTGCAGATGCCACTGGATTGTTGGACAACATGATGCCCATTGCAACTTGTTTGTGGAAAAGGACCTGAGAATCATTTAACAGTTTTAATGTGTGTGAAGTTGGCTGAAACTGACAAAAATAGTCTTTCTGTTACTGTAAAATTATTTATACCATGTTTCTTCAAAAACATAGAGAAATCTACCATTGTACATGCAGCTAATAACATTGCATAGGTGACTTTCAATATTCGTCAGCCCTATGTAGGTGGAATACAAGTGAAGAAGAAAAAAGCTGAAAAGTATATTTTGTATACAGGTATACACTTTTCAGTTTTTTAGTTAATGTTTATTTTTATGTTGTTTATAAAATGTTAAACATAATCTCTAGTTATATCTTCCTTTACTTCTTATGTGTACAGTATATCTTTCCTTCTACTGTACAATACTTGCAGGTTTCTCTGTTCAAGGATATTACAAATACTGGCTATATGGAGCGAGAGTATCGACTCTCATGATTCTTGTTGTAACAGAGTTCAACCATATTAAAATAGATATTAAAGGATATAGGATGTGAATGGAACTGGATTGAAGTGGCATTAGTTTGTATTGAGTAGTAGTCTTTAAGCACGGAGAATTTCTTGACCTGCTGAGCAACTGTCAACTTGTTCAGCATCATGTTCCATAGAATTAGCCAGTGAATAGTTAGCTGCAATGAGAGCTCAGCATTTCTGGAACAGTATTTGTGATGGCTTGTATCCAGCATCCTACCCAACTGAAATCTACAGGAGAATTTTATCTTGTTCATATCCTTACACTGATGTCACTATTTTATGTAAAAATCCGACTAAGGCAATAATGTATGTTTATACCACTTTATTCACACTGTTACACTCCTACATGTTCCAGCCCCGCAAGGGGCCATCCTCAGGGAGTGCTGATACATTTCATAAGCCAGGTCAACAAAATATGTGTCCAGGTGTAAATATCAAATTAAAGAGCAGCGTGTTATATGTTACATGGTTTGCTGCTGTCTAATCTGATATTTACATCTTGATACTAATTTTGTTGACCCTGCTCACAAAAAATAGTAGTCTCTGAGGATGTCCCCTTGAGGGCTGAAACATGTAGAAGTGTATGTAACAATGTGATTAAAGTGGTGTTAACATATATTATTACACGAGAATGTTAAAATATGTCTAATGAAAGATTAGAATTGTGCCATCTATTGTAGTTAAAAATTAGACATGTATTTTATAATTTGACTATATTTGGTCACAGTGTGAAGGGGTTCAGATATGTTGGATGTTAAAGGATGGGCTGTAGTTGAAGCTGCCTGCACTGATTTCCTAACAGGTGTACTGGAGCTACTGCCACAGTCAGAGTGGCTGTTGCATCTAGTATGTTTCTGGTCCACAGGCATACACCATTTTTTCTCCATTTGTCCTCCTATAAAATAAATTGACTATAGTGTGGTTTATTTATAACTAAACATTTGACTGAAACATGTTTTGGTGTTTTCGTAAACACAGTTGAGTTTTTGTTTGGCTGTAGAATTCATCACTTGCTGGATGGTAAAAGATTCTCATAGAACTATACAACAGCTTTGCTTGTGAACATTAACCCTTAGATTTTGCACTTTGATGTCCAGCAGTGAACACCTCACCCTTGCCCTTGTTTGCTACATTAAGACACATTGCTTGCCTTGTAGAAGAAACACAAGTGCATAGTAAGGTCAATAATAAAACATGACATTATTTAATGCCTTCAGAGGGGAGTGGGAAGAATGTGCAGCATAAACTAGAATGTAGAACAATATGTATGTGTGTGTGTGTGTGTGTGTGTGTGTGTGTACATTACTGACTTAGATATTGTATTATCGGTTTGGAGGGGACATGTCTGAAATTATTTGAAACAAAGCTGGCATTTTACTTCTGAAACTGCTTACCCTTAACATGATTTACAGAACACAGTCTTCTTTGCACTGTATTCTATGCTGTATAGGGGGACTAGGTATACACAGGAAAGAAAAATCATGTATTTACTTAGATATTTTGTTTAATTTTATCATGGTTCTTAATGCTCCATAAACCAGTGTGTTGAGTACAAGTAAAACAGCAGACAGGCACTAAGTAGAAAATGAAATGTAACAGGAGGAATTAAGAAAGTGAGAGATAGTAGAAATGGAAAGAGAAGAACATAGAAAGTAATGACAGGAAGGAAGACAATCATGAATGGTAGTATGTTAAAGATGAGCGTATGAATAAGAGTGTAGAATGAAGGAACGTGTGATGAAAGTGATGCCTGTTCTGCTGATAAGCACTAGAGATTTCTTATTGTTTTTAATATAAAATTGTGATTCTCTCCTATTTTGGGAAGGTGTTTTTTTAGATTGTCATATCAATACAGAACAAAACTCTTGTGAATACAGATATTAGTACCCTGTTTTGTCGTGATAGATATAAAGAAAGTCCTTACATGTGTCATACAGAAGTGACATTGATGGTTTTTATACTTGCTGCATTTTGGAAAAGTCTCTGTGCTTCATTTTGGAAATGTCTCTGTGCTTCAAGCTAAAGAATATCTTTTGGATGATGATATGATGAGCATGCAGGATGTTGACTAAATTTTTGTGAATGATTAAACTTAGAAAAATGGAATAGTTTGCTTGTCTGATAAATAACCCTCTTCAAAATAATCAGGTTCCTTCACTGATCCCAAGAAAAAATCTTGTTTTTATTTCTAAGTTTTGATGAGTCCAAGCATGTCTTCCTTGTAGAAAAATGTGTGTTGATGAAATTTGATGATTTCTCCACGGATTTGATTGTGATTTAAGCACCCTCTTCTTCTTCCTCCTCTGGAGATGCTGTGAGCAGCTGGATGAGCTTTGCTGTGTTGATGAAGCCCTTGTCGTCAATTTCAAAGTTATCATACGCATCGTCCACTTCACCTCCAGTGAACTTGTCACCCCAGGTCATTAAGGCATGCCTCAATCTGGACAGATCATACAGTAAGATGTAAGTTTTCATATTGTATGTTTCTGAGCATAATACCCTTTTGCTTCAGAGTTAGTGTTCTGCGGTACAAATTAGTTACAAAATCATAGTGAGATTGAAAGGCATAAGTAATTCATGAACTAAATCAGTGGTTCTAATGCAGTTACTTACAAGCCAAGGGTATCTGGAATGTGAGTGAGTGTATTATTTCTGCCAGGAGCTGTTACTGCTACAAACTTTCAGCAAAATATGACTGCTTGACATTAAAGTATGAAATGAAAGTTACCTCCTATTACCATACTTGGCCAAATGTATGATGATGCTTTTTATGAGACATGACTACCCTTCACATTCTTCAGTTATCATGAAACCTACGTATATACAGAACATGCTGTTACTTTGTGTGTGATTATAAGGTGACCCCACTTTTAAGATAATGTATTAAAATATATGTCTCATTACACGTTAGAGTGCATACAGCATATTGTCATGTGCCTTTGTGTTTGTGTATGTGTGTGTGCATATATGCATGTGTGTGTGTGTGTGTGTGTGTGTTCATGTGGTTTTGTGTGCATATATGCATGTGTGTGTGTGTGTGTGTCCGCACATGTGCACATGTCTTTTTTAATGCAACTTATAGTTTGGTCTGATGTAAGTAAAGTAGGATGTCTGCTGATGTGGTCAGTTTATGGTTCAAATTCTTCATTGGCTGGCCATTAGCCCTCCTTAGATTGTACAGTGTTTACATCATATCCACCGGACTGGTATGCTGATAGAAGAGAATATGTGAAGAAGAGATATGTCTTATGCTTACCTTTCACTGTCAATTTTGCCCTCCTCATCAAATGATTTGAAAGCAGCAATGACAACATCATCATCATCAGATCCTGAAAATTTGAAGGTAAATATTGTTTTCAGCGTCAAGTTTGTGGCATAATTGTCCATGTTGTTTGTGTTTATAAAGATTTCACCTTGACCACACAAGCTTACTGTGTTTTACTCACTCTTAGTTTAGTTTATCATGCATTCAATCTGCACCTCCTATGTGGCTTAGTTGTACATTATTAGTCACAGTTTTTTTTTTTCATTTCAAAAGGTTATAATGTTGATACATTTGTTACACACCTCCAGACATTCTTCCAGCAAACAAGGTAAGGAGCTGTGTAAAGTTGATTGGTCCAGGAGCCTCACCAACCATTTCATCAAGCTCCTTGTCAGAGGGAAGACGGCCCAGCTGGTCAAAGGTTGCTCGGAGATCGTTCTTACTAATGATGCCATCTTTATCTTGGTCCATCAGCTGGAAGGCCTGTAAAGATAGAAACAGAACATAATGTGGGAACATTCTGCACAAGTACAGAATTTAAATTAAATTTTAATATGTATATAGGCCTATATATATTCCATGCAGAAAGTAAGTGTAAAAGTAGGAAAGGGAATTCAAATCACATAATATATGGTAAAGGGAATTTTTAAATTTATTGTCTTGTTATGCTAATTATGATTTTAAAGCCTTCAAAATGAGTTTGCAAGAATCCATTACAGGACAGTATCGTCGAACTTGTATTATTTTTTGATGCAGCCAAATTGTTTGAGCATAATGCATATGTGGTATTAATGTCTGATACTAAACTTATTTCCAATAAATGGTGATACTCACTATGCACAATTGTAACTTAATCCCATTGGGTCCATATTTGAAGACTTCTTTACAAGTTTTAAAATGCTTACTTATTATAATGATTTTCTTGCTGTTACACGCGGATCTGAATACACTCTTTCTTCAACATTGTTTTTTGAAGTTTTTATTAATTTTTTTCCATGGATATCTGATGCTTTCAAGCTGTGTTCTCCCATGGGACTTTATAATTCAAATGTAAACGTCTTTGAGAATTTTTAAGAATGGAAAATAACTTGCCTCCTTGAACTCAGCAACCTGCCTCTGGGAGAACATAGAGAACACGTTGCTTCCAGTGCGCTTGACTTTCTTGGAGCCTCGAGAACTCTGCCTGTTAGGCTCAGCTCCTGCGGCAGGTTCAGAAGTCTCAGCAGGGGCAGGTGCAGCATCTGCAGCTGGTGCATCGTCTTTGGTCTTCTTCTTCTTCTTCTTTTCCTTGTCCGCCTATGAGTAGAGAATAATGCTAATATTTATTATTTTAGACACGTTTCTTTAAAATCAGTGTAAAACAGGGAACAACACTGATAGGCTTATGTTAAAGTAATGTATTTTTGTGGGTTTTTTTACTGTGATGTTTAAAATATTTGTGTGTTCTTGAAAGAATGAACTTGCATGTGTTGCGGTTTAAGAGACTTCTCTAAAATATGTATCAAAGTGATTGTGTGTGTGTGTGTGTGTGTGTGTGTGTGTGTGTGTAAGTTTATTTATTATGGAAGGTGATTAAGTTATTTATTTGCTGTGCCACTGTAATCAGTTTGACCCTGACACAGTAATAGTAATTAAAATAATTTCGTTTCTTTACACTACATTTTACAGTGTTGAACGTGATAGAAGTTTACAATGTAGCACATTGATAAGCATGTATCATTTTATGATGGTGTATTAAGCACAGAAATATTAAGTGGTTTCTATTTATTTTCTCTTTGTGGTGCTTTGACTCCCTCTGAGTCTTGGTAGCTTCCAGGTACACAGATCCCTGAACCATTTTGATAGTTTAGTATGTTGGAACCTGATTTCTTCATTTTTGAGGGGAATATAAGTATGAAATATACCAACAGTTTTTCAGCCATGTCATGGTACTATAATGGACTAGACTGTATTTTTATTGCAGATAATTAGAATTAAATAACATGACACTAGAGCCCCAAGTGGGCCAGGGTCACCTCATTATTGAGGCTTCACAATCACACTTGGACACACCTCACTCAGTAGGTCTCCTCTGGGCAAGTGATCAGCCCATCACAGAGACTTCTATCTGACAACACACAACACTCATAAGAGACGGACATGCATGTCCGTGGTGGGATTCAAACCCGTAATCCTAGCAAGTGAGTGGTCACAGATCAACACCTTAGACCGAGGAGTCACTGGGATCAGCCTAAAACATATATTACTACATAATAATTATAGACATTTTGATGGGACAGAGACTGGAGTGAACCCAGTGAATATTCTGGGTTTAATAAGGTTGTAAATAATTATTATTTAGTAATGTTTTGTTTTAGAAGGAGCCAGTTTGAAAGTGCAGACTTTTCCTGTCCTCAAAATGTAGTGCGATGAATTTCAGTAAGTTAGGTAAAGGTAAAAGGTAAAGTTCACCCTAGAACAGGCCATGAAGGCCCAAAAGGGAAGTAGATGTATAGCTATACTCTTTTATTAACCTCAGCGCTGGTTGTGGGTGTGTGGTCAACGCCATGCCCAGTCAAATTTACACCTGGGAAAGACCCGGTACCCATTGTATAGAAGGCTGGATGGTCCCCAGAGCTGGTCTGGACGGTTGCAGAAAATCTCGCGCCCGCTGGGATTTGGTCCCTGGGCCATGAGCCCTAAGTGAGTCACTATACCGACTACTCTATCCCGGCCTTTCAGTATGTTAGCCAATGCAAAAGATCATAAAGTTAATGAGTTCAGATATCAGACACCATTATTAGAAACTTATATAATTGTGGCATATTATTTTGCAAACTGCATGGAATTGTGCAAAATAGCAAAGCAGGAAGCTTTAAGTAGTGGTAACAAGTTAAACAGTGGAGTTTTGATTAAGACATTTATTTGTGGAAGAGGGCCTTTGAAAACTGGGTGGAAGTCTCTTATAGATAAAAATATGTGCATGTCAAGGCTGTCTGTCAGAGTAATATTCACAGTCCATCAGTTGTGAACCTTCAATTATTACATACATAAATTCCATCCAATTATACAACTGCTTTGTATTCAGTTTCTATACACATGAAAGCTGTAATATTCAGTTTTGGGGTTAGAACCATACCTCATAGTGTTGTAACTCTCAAATAATAAACTGAGTGTCATTGTTTTTATAAATTGTTGGTTGCAATGCATATTGACCAATTTACAAATTGTGTCATGTTTGAAGATTTAGATTTGGTGTCAATTGCAATTAATCTGCCATTTAGTTGGTCAAGTACATGATGTTTCAGTCTCAGGGTAAATTTATGAGCATAGTTATGCATTGTTGATTATTTAATTAAGCTATTATGGGCATAGTTTTATTTGTAGAATAAGTGATGTGTATTTTACTAGTCACTATTTAAGTTGCTAATAATAGAAATGCACAGTTATTTTAAGACCTGTACCATGCATCTTTTATTATTTTGTACAATGACCAACAATGCCAAGTTACACAAGTATGTCAAATGCAGTTGTTTGTAATACAATTTATAATTTTATTATAAATAGGACAATTCTAATATTTTAAAGGTTCCAAACATTGAGATTTCAACAGCATAAAACTTATGTGCAACAATTTTAAATTGTATGACCAACAACCGCATTTGACATACTTGTGTAACTTGGCAAGGTACTACTATGAGCTCCCTGAAGATGACACAGTAGTGTCGAAACATGTAGGAGTGTGATAATTTGTCAATTAATTGTGCATTTGTTGGTCAATTTACAAAATAAAATAAAAAAATAAATGCACAGTGTTTTCTTGGGAGTATGAAGGAACTGGATTTTAAAATATACAACAATGAATTGATTCTGTTGTGTAGCTTGGTATTTATTAGCTGGTTTACATGTAATATAATTCTTATATTATATTTATTGCCAACTTGCAGATCATAAATTTTGCGGTCATGTAGTGGGTAGTTTTTGTTCTGCTCTTTCAGCATGCATCGAATAGACAGGATCAATTTGGCCATGTTTAGAGGCTTGTCTTGGCAAAGAAGCCCTGGGAGAATATAAATACACAGAGTTACAGTAGCCAAAGGTTTGGATATAAATAGACCCACCAGCATGTATTTCACTTCTGACTTTAAACTGGACTATGTGGAACATATAGTTGTGGCATGGTTTTCTTCCAGTTTAAGGCAGGTAGTTTCTGCAAGAGCATCTCAAATGTTTGTGGTCTGTGGATAATCAATACTGGACAGACTGGTCATACACCTTCTTTGTAACTATCATCTTTACATTTTCCTTCCTTATATTGTGGTAACTTCTTGTGTGGGAAAAGATAACATGTGTTGTTTCTGTAATTATGGCAATTCTTGCAAACATTGTTCTTTATTACATGTACACTAGCTACCACATATCCCACAGGATGGAATGCAAGTTTGTGTCACTTTATGCAGACTTATTTACCATTAAAAACTAATAAGATATATTTAATTATATTTTACAGCACTTGGGATTATCTTTTTTCATAATGAAATGTATGCAATTATCTGCTTATCATCACGATCTGAATGCATGTAAGCTGGGTGATGGTATGGACATACAATTGACTCTGGGTTTTAAATGCCAGTATAAATTATTCTCGAGATTTGAGGTTATCACTACAGAGTGAGGATTTAGATCTTCTGGAATGTGACACTCTGTCATTGTGTGAGTGGTTTGGTTACCAACATTTTGAAGGAACAGAGTGCCTTCATCTCTAAGGGTCAAGCAATCAAATTTCTCTTCCATGAGATTGAGCATATTCTGTTCGGGCTGACTGCGAACTTGAGACACATTTCTTTTGCTAGTGACAAAACATTAATGGTTGTGATTCATGCAAGACTGAATAACTGTGACAAGTAACTGAAACAAAGCGTTCATTTTATAATTAGAAATGCACAAATTGTGTTTATTATGAATTTTAAAAATAAAATTGTCAGGTAGGCCCAATGTGGGTGTGATTAGATTCTGAGGATAATTAGTGGTTCCGATGACAATTTTTTTACTCAGCAGGTATTCTCAACATCAGAGCGTGTAAGTGATAATGCGATATTGAGATGATTGCGAACGAGATCATTTGTGCCCTGTTTGAAGGTGCTGTCACAGCATTATCATAGAGACACTGAAGAATATCACAAAATATAATTAATCGATAACATGTCTGATTTTTTAATCGGCGAACCTCCCAAATGCAAGATTTTAGCTTTAACTGTATGCAGTCTGGTTGTTTCATCTGCAGGAGGTGGTTATGAAGGTGTTTCATATTTTCTTCTGTACAATATGTTGTCCCTGTACATGGCTTCATGGCATGCTTAGGGACAAAAGGAGGAATAGCTCCACTAGGAGAGTGGTACTGTTGTCATTGAATAGAATGCACTTTCTTCTGTAAGAATTTGTAAGTACTTCTTGGATTAACTTCTGTGCACAGTGGATTATTAATTGTCCCTTATGAGCATTAAAGTTTGTTGACAAAATATGCAGGTTGTGAGGAAGAAATGTTCAAGTAATATTAAAATATGAGCTGCTGTTTAATTTAGTGCTTTTTGTACCCCCCCCCCCAAAAAAAAATGTAACTGAGTGTGTTGTAAAGCTGCCATAGTAGGTCGTGAGTTTAATTTGGACTGCTAAACATAATATGAGTGTTGAAAGGCGCTCAAAGATTAGTTCCACTGTTTTTAAGTGTGCAAAAGGCCGCTGCATTAATTCACAGTCCAGTGAGAGTTTTGGGAGTATTTAGAGTTTACACTCTAACACAACTATTACCTTTGTGCTAAAAGAACGAGCCTTCGAACTGGGTACTAAACACGCAGATTGCCCCCCTCCTCTACCCCCTTCCCCTCGCTCTTCCACCGACTGCTCTCAAAACCAATCCAGTTTGCTAAAGCTTCCACCGACTTAAAATATCCCGTCACGGTCTCGGAACGTCACTGGATTGGATTTCAGTTGTCTAGGAAATTGCATAGTAGGTTCGTAACGATTTTTGACTTAGAAACATGGCCGTCCTAGCCTGAATATAGGCTAGTGGTTTTCAGACACTTGGTACGAGAAGCCTATTCTCCATCTCTGCACGGCTATAGTTAAACTTCCTTCGCTTTTTTTCGCGGTAGACATAGGCTTCAATAAAAATGTTCCAAGAGAATAATTTTTACTGAAAAAAAGTGGATAATGTTAGCAAATATGTAACATTACTTATATGAAAATAGTCAATGACAAGGCAGATATAAATGTATTTTATTTAAAAGTTCGGGTACAGTAACTTTACTTTAATTGGAGATGGGGCTGTATAAGTTTTTATTTTAATTATTATTTCCTGGTGGTCCCCATCACCACGTATTTTACTATCCATGTAAATAGCTCGGTTAACCGAATTAATAATTTTAGTTCCTTGAATTTGCGAAATGTAATTTTCAGTAAACTTACGAAGGAACTGGAAAGTGATCCTGACCTGAAAATGGGAAAGATAATTGTAGTTTTATTCATCCAGCGTACTTATTTGAAATCTAGTATTCACTTTAAAATTTCCACGAGAGTATTTCATTTCAGTGTGATACATTTCTCTCGCGTCATAGCACTGATTTCTCGAATTTTTATCTCTGTGTTTACGTGAATTACCTGCTTGATTAAAAATGGAAAGCATATTAAAGGAAACCTCATGATGTTTTCTTGACCATTTGTAATTGTTTAATACTGATTTTGTTTTGGAAAGGAAAAGAGGAGGGAAGGGGCGATGTGGTACTGTGAGTGCGTGTAATGCCGATCACAGCGGAAGGGGTGTCTCAGGTTTGTACCGACTTCTACCACAGTGACATATCTTTGGTTGGAATCCCTGTCGGAACACGGATGTATGAGTCTTTTCTGTGTCTTTGTTATCCTGTGTCTGTAGAAACGGATTCCACGTCCAAGGAGTCCTCTCAAATGCCTACAAAGATTTATAAATCTCGGAGACTGGAGCCCTTAGCTTACCTAGGCCTGTAGCTCCATATAAATTTCTGGAATGCATTTAATGAAGATAGTCGAAGAAAACGAAAACAATTACGACACTCGGTTTATTGGATGTTATATGAAATTTGCGGATATTTTAACAAAAATGTGAGGGCCACCGTGGGTGATAGCAAGGAGGTGGAAGGAGGTGCAGTTGTAACTACCTTGGCGTTTTGACATTTTATAATTTATTAAATCAAGCGTAGGCCAGATAGCGTAGTCTGTGTAGCGGCTTGCCACGGGCTGGACGGTCCGGGGATAGAATCCCGGTGGGGCGAAATTATCTGCACCCGCCCAGACCGGCCCTGGGGCCCACCAAGCCACCTGTAGAAAGGGCACTGTGTCTCTTTCCTGGGGGTAAATCGGCCGGGGCGTGGCGTTGACCACCCACCCCTACCTAGCGTCGAGGAAGAGTAGAGCTATGCCTCTGCTTCCCTTCATGGCCTGTTCTAGTGTGAACTTTACTTTACTTTATTAAATCAAGCAATAAAAATTTTACAAAACAGAACTAAATTTTTACAGTTCCTACAGTTTTAGTATAAGGATTCATTAACGGTTTCAATTAAGAGACACCTATGTCACCACATTGTCCAGCATTGATCATTATAAAATCTGGCCACTTTGCATGCACATAATGTTTGTCACCTTGCGAAAAAGTTCTGTCGACTCTAATGAGGTCCACAGTATACTCGTCACTTAATTTAATTTGATTAATAGCGTATTAGGGATGTTCGGTGTTACATCAACAGCAGTTTACTTTAATATCCCTTTCAGTTGAGATGACTGGAGGAACTCGTATGCAACGTTGCTAAAACTGCGGTAGATGTCAATAAATCGGCGTAACGAAACGACATATTAAATGTAACGAAAATCTCGGGATCGATATGATTTGTATCCTACGGAATCCATAAATGTTCCGTTGATTGCATTTACTTGCTTTGCCATAGTATCGTATGGATATAGAACAGCATGCATTGTTGCTACTCACCATTGTTGATAGAAGTGTTCAAAGAAGAAGGGTCCCCTCTGGTTGTTCCCTCTCGGAGAAGGCTGTGCCCACTGAGATCGAGCAGTCTTTTCACTCTTCCCGATACCTTCCAACCCTCCTTACTCCCACCACTTCATCTCCCCATCTTTCCCTTCATCACAGCTTCCTGCGGCAAAGGAGAACGTACCTAACCTTATTTAGAGCTGACGCCGAAATAGAGCCTGGTAGTGTGATAATCAGGCCGACCATTGACTTGTTAGTGTCTCACAAGACCTGACAAGAATGACGTAGGTATGAGAATAACGTGTACCCGTGTCACTGCAACATCTAACCAGTAAGGTACAAAGTCTTCCTTCGAATTGTTGTGGAAATTCCTTGTCATTACTGTAACCTGAAGGATTTTCACCAATATCGCGAAATTCCGCCACTTGACACCATCCTCAACAAATTCAGTGCAACCGCATCTACACAGCCATAGGCTACTTTCGCTCCATTTATGCTTACAAATATCGTGTAGTTTCTTCGCGTGCGATTGTTCAGCAAAATTTTTTGCTGTTGTTTTCTCCGTGCACATTTGCACGCTTTCGAAAAAAAAAATAAAATAAAATAAAATAAAGTTTTGCTCGATAGAAACCCGATTTGCTCGAAAATAAATAACATATTAAGCTCGCGTACTTGAATGGCTGTCGTTCTTGCGTTTTCAGTATTATATTGTAAACATTTCTATTTTTCAATTGATAAAAATATTGGCAAACATTTTAAGCTTGTTAGAACCGTCGAACACAACAATAAAATAGGTCACAAGTTATAGGGTGCCCTTTATAAAATTCACCAGGACGACATGTTTCGGTCTACCTAGACCTAAGGATTTGATCAAATTACGCCGACATTTTCAGACATGTCCTGGAAGATAGTAGTCAGGCCAATTTAATGCCAACGTCTGAACATCTTGTGATTTGTGGGGGTATGCCTGACACACATTCGGAATGTGCCTATGATATGAAATCGCAGTTTTACCCTTTGTTTCGCATTGTCGCGGATTTTGGGTTCTTGCGTTGATGGGAAAAGTGTCGAAGAGCATCCCCAATACACATGAATTGACCAAAATTGAGATCGTTACATAAAAATAAGTCTGTACTTTTCATTTATTATTGTTGCTAGGTATTGAAATCAGAGAGCTTGATATGGTACATGTCTTGAAGCTTTCACGACAACAGGATTTCATGATGTCCTGTCGGCCGCTGGAAGGTCAGTTTGTTTGAACCATCTGACGCGGCTTATTTCCCAACTTTAGTGAGGATGCGATGCACGTAAAATTGTTGAACGGATTAAAAAGCATAAATGCGACTCTTGTGAAAAAATGGCCCTTCAGAGACTAAACTGCAGATGGGAGAATAATATAGAGTTTTATCTTAAAGAACTGGCAGCATATTTTTCGGCGAGTTGCGGGAGTAATGTAGCCTGGGTGTGAAGCTGACCTCTCACTCACTTCTATCCAGTGCTGAGGTTAAGAAGGACCTTCGTTCCCCTACATGGTTTTGTGACGTGGAGAGAGACAGCTTTCCCGTTTTTACCTTTATGTATGAGAAACGGACGTGAAGTGAAGTGAACTGGCTCAGGATATGTTAACCCTTAGGCTACCGGATTAAATTTCACTTGCCATTTAATAATATTAACCCTTAGGCTACTAATTTCGTATATATATGGAGCTCCTAGTAA
>JGI20166J26741_11756696_pt1 | contig 21347 bp, 18 predicted proteins | sample TergutCu122P5_FD_26741 | JGI IMG/M metagenome (IMG submission 26741)
GTCCCGCGCTAACTTGTAGGCTGTTCGCAATTTTGACTTGAGGTTTTCAAGTCGCGGAGCGTGATCCGTGTTTCGGATATCAGGTGACAGTTTGGCGCGCAGTGAATTCATGGAGGGGAGGTCCATCTCTCGTCCATGGAGCATTTAATAGGGGCTCTGTTTAGTAGTCCCATGTGACGTATTACGATAGGCCATTAGATAAAAGGGAACCAAGTTGTCCCAATTATTTCCGCATGAGATTACGTAGTGTGAAAGACCTTCACACAGCGATTTATGAAATCGTTCCAATTTGCGGTTGCTCATCGGACAGGCCGTCGTAAACAGCTGTTTGGCGCCTAAAATTTTACACGTTTCCTTGAAGAACGCTGATGTAAAATTTCGTCCTTAGTTACTCAGTAACTTGGAACTAGCGCCGTGCCTAGCAATAACGTGCGTGGTGTACGCACAGGCACACTCCTCAGCTGTCATGGACTTAATGGGAACTGCTTCCACATATTTGGTCAAATGGTCAAGAAAAGTTAACAAGTAAGGATTCTTGTTCGCGGTAAGTGGGAAGGGTCCACAAACGTCAGTGGCTACGACCTCCCACGGCCGATTTGGCTCCATTACATCACCTACAGGTGCTTTAAATTCGTGCCGCGGTTTCAAACGATGACATTCGTGAAAGTTGCGCACATACTCTTCTACGTGTTGGCGCATACCCTGCCAGTAGAAGCGCAGGCACAGGATGTCTAGAGTTCGACTCCTGCCTGAATGAGCCACAGTCACTGGGTCGTGGTTCATCTGTATGACTTTGTGGGTCAGGCTTAACGGAACGACCAATTGGTGTTCTCCGTTTTTCCTCGGACGGAATACCAGACCTTCCTTATCAGTGAAATACTCCGATTTACTTGACGCTGAGCCGGCTTTAGGGACTGACAAAATTTGTCATCGCCTTGGGCTTCCTTGACAACGTCGCGGGGTATTTCCATATCGCGGCTCACCGTTTGTACTGCTCTACTAAGAGCGTCTGCATGCCTGATTTGGGTACCAGGACGGTGTTCTAACACACTATCCAAATAGTCACGACACTTGGCCTCAGCTGTTGCGTTTCTGTTCTTGTTCACTCTTTTGCCATTCGTGAAACAGGGAGTGTTACGCGGGCTCGCGCTATCATTGATTTCCGCGACAACACATGGTGAGATTGCCTCAGCCACACCCACTACAGTGGCATTCGGTAGTACAAACTCTTCCTGGTTAAAGTTAGCCACCATGACGTGCACAAGACCACGGCGACAACTGTTTGTCAGCTGAGCCTTTAGTGTGACGTGTGACTTCATTTGCCGCTCGTCAGAGAGACCAGCTGGCGGTAACATTATTGAAAGCCCTCGCACAGCGAGTACTCCTTCATTAGGAAGCTGGGCGGGCTCTACACAGATGAGGGGTGGAGCTTCTTGTCGGCGGGGCAACTACACGCGCAATTACCATCTGTTTAACGCGCGGGGAAATCCGTATGTCTTGCGTGGTTTTCACCAGCCACGAATCAGAGTCCTTTAACTCAACTTCGGGTTTAGTTTTTTCACTTTGTTTAAACTGCCGCTCATCCCGTTTCTTTTAGCCAATCCAACAAGATCCTTCCTTTCTGCGACCGTCTTTATGGGAAAACACCGAAAGTGGAGCGCGGGCTGCAGTCCCTTGCGACTCGCAATGTTCCCCTTTCGGATGGACGTGGCCTACTTCTACGGATCTTCTTACACAAAATTTCCCGTTTTCGAAATCCAGGCTGGAGTCCATTTTCAACAGATAATCTATGCCCAAAATGGCGTCGGCCTCTGTGGCTACATTGCACACGCAAAAGTCATGTGTATACGTTTCGCCTTTGATGGTGAAAATTACCCTTTGCTCCCTTCTTACACGAAGTTCATCCCCTGTCACTCGGTATGGTGTCACGGTTGCACGGCTTACGATTGACGTGCATACGCCAGGTTGAATTAGAGAGAGGCTCGAAACCGTATCTACTAAGATCATGCGGGGGCGTCCCTCTTTCATGGCTCTCACGACTGGTGCGCCTTGTAAATAATCTAGCCGGCTCTCTGTATGACACACAGCGTCTTTTGTTAAGTACATATGGCGGGCGCTGTTGTCACGGTCATCTATGCTTAGCTTAAAGCCTGCCTTTCATTGCGGCGTCTATTGACAGCCTTAGGCTTCGTACGTGAGTTCGGTGCGTTGACCTGTCTCTGACCAGCTGTTGTCGCTGCGGTTGGAGTTACTTAGCTGGCCCCTTGAGCCTGTCGCCGGTTCGCACAATCACGAGCAATGTGCCCATAACCGGGGCATTCATAGCAGACAATTTGATTACGTTGCTGCCCGTTACTTGCAGCCGCATTCTCCTTCGAGTGGTGCTGATCAGCCCGATGTGGCTTTCGCACATTTGCCGCGCCCCCGACGGACTTCTTTGCCGTCGTGTGGTGCACAGCTGGTTCGCGTAACCTACCAGCTGGTGTGATTTCGGCGTCCTCTGCGTCCACGTAGAACGCGTTGTCTCTTGCCTCCAGTATCTCCGCTTGAGACACGTTAATCGCTATTCGGAGGGCTTCTTCAGCAGAAGCCGGTGAAGAATAGCGTACTTGGCGACCTCCGGTACCTGTCAAGCCCTTAGTAAATGCCGACAGTAGCATTTGTTCCGCCTGCTCGTTGTACACTCTCTGCAAAGCAGGATCAGTAACACACGGTACCGTTTTTCTCACCAATAGCCGGCAAGGATCCAGAAACTCTTGTGCAGTTTCATCTTTGCGCTGCCGCGCCATATACAACTGCCCGAAATGATACTGAACAGTTCGGACATCACGGAACCTCGACAGAAATCGAGCCTCAAAATCCTGCCAGGTGATGGCTGGGTCGCGTAACTCAGGCGTAGCGCTGTAAAATGCACGCGCAGCGTCCGTTAATTTAAGCGCGCATATTTGTTTCCGGTCAGCCTCTGACCAATTAATATCGCGGCGGAACTTTCGATGATTTTAAAAAATTCACTTATTGGAGGGGCTGTTTCGCCACCGCTCCATCTAGGTACTAATGACACTAACGATAGGTCCTTAGTTGTAACGCGTCTTAGGGTGGCGTCGTCAGGTACGTTGTGCGTTGGGGCGTTCGTCGCTTGATGCGGCATCTTAGTTCGCGGGATTTTGCCTATTACTACCTAATCACTCGTCGTAATTAATCTCCCCGAATCAACCCTGTTGTAAATGTTCAATCCCACCGTTGCAAACCACTCTGTAGTGGCTGCGTGGTTGAGTTCCGCGCTGCCGCTATTTTTGGGGGGGCAACTGCCTTGAGTCAAGGGCTTTTGTCCCTGTGAAATTTTTGGGGGTGTCTAAATTGCAAGCCTTTGGTTTGGTAGCGTAGTGACTGAGTCAGCCTGCGTGGTAATTATGGGGCAGGGTTGTTACCCCTTTGGATATATATGCTGCCACCGTGTTTGAAGGGAGAGGAAAATTATAGGGTAGTATCGGTTAGTTGCTGTAATATTTTTCTCTCGTCGTGAACTTGGAAGCTAGGAAGTTTGCGCGCTAGTACTGCTTGGTGAATGCTCTCACGTGAGAAATACAAGCTTGCAATTATTACGTGAATGCGTCTAGCTGTTAGCAGCTGTGAGGTAACACGTATAGACAAACTCAAAACATCAGGTTATGCCTATATTCTACACTAAGTAAATTAATTAATACAATCACAGTTATTTACAGTTATCTCAGCGGTGCTGTTGCGGACGGCGCGTAATTGTTTTCCCCTTACTTCGCGTTGAATTACGTTACGTTAATTTAGCGTCCCTAACTTAGTATTTATTCCAGCGGCAAAAGTAATATGTTCGTCAATGCACTTCACCTACCTGTGATAATGGTAATCCAACTGGCGGTGATACACGTGGCACTGAGCGAACTGTTTCTTATACAGTAACTGCAACTTCTTGTTTTAGATTTCACTATCCCAACTTGTGTAATTTCGTCGTAATAAATTACTTATTCTTATCAAGCACTTTTCTGTTGATTTCTTTAATTAAACTTATCCCCGAATCTTGTACTTTAACAATAGTGATTACTGCTTCATGGGAAGCCAGTAGTTTTATCGACGATTCTTTCCGACGCCAACCAAACCTCTTGAAGTTCAGTTCCCGACTGTCCTCTCTTCCTGTCGACAAAGCCAAGCCAAAGCAGCGTCCTTTTCCAGTTTTAACTGGTAAATCCTGCTTTCAGCAAAACAACACCGTGAGATCTACTGACTACCCTTTTCGCAATTACTAAAACGACGCAAAGTTTGCTGGGTCGACCGTTCTCACAACAGCAAATCGCCGGAATCTGCTAAGCAAGTCAGCAGTGCAAGTACACTAACTACAAATAAAAAATACAAAGTACAAAAATTCCCAAAAATGCATCGCTGAAACTACCATTGTTACTTCATCCCTGTAGTTGCCACTACACTTGCTACTGTTTGTAAAAGGTAAGCCATACTGATTGTGTTCGAAGTTTATTTATGCGAGTCGAGCAGTTTTTGGAGCACTTTGGAGTTATCCTACTAAATTACAAATTTACACGCTTTGAATTACAAGAGAGGCAACTTAATTATTTAAACAAGTTTGTTAGTTACTTAAGATCAACTAAAACCTATTTTGTTCATAACTTCCCTCCTCAAATATATATATGTTTAAACTTAGTAAACTACAGTATACCTACATAGTTACATTTTTTGTAGAAAAATGAACAAATCAAATGCACATCCTGTTACCCCTTGAGTCCGTATGTAATGATAGATTGTCGAAGAACATCGACTGGTGGCAGAATTTTTAGTGAAAATCACTTTATTTTTACTTATTACTTACTTAAAATACTAACTTGGTTGAAGTAGAGCCCCTCATGTAAATTAGGCACAACACCACTATAGCAGTCAAGTACTGTGAAATACTTTGAACCCAAAAGGGTTAAAGTTTATACGAACACGGGTAGAGGATAGGGATCGAATTTAGTTACGAACACGGGTAAAGGATAGGGGTCGAATTTAGTTATGGAGTTCATGGCTTGGAAAACGGTTTCCCGTCTGGACTCTTTCGGGACTAGTATGGCCGGGAAAGACCAAGGGAAATTACTTTCTCTGATAATACCTTGGACCAATTTTCGGAACTTACGCTCTCATTTCATCCCTCAGCGTGTAAGGGGTTCACCACTGGGGTCGCCTTATATGTTTCGTGTCGCTCACCAATATTACGATCTCTGTGAATCTGTGCCATTGAATTCGTTGTCTTTCTCGTCATGAAAAAGGTGGGCATCCTTTAGCAGCAACGATTCCCTTAGTTGTCTTTCCTCCTGGGGTTGGTGGTCCAATTTCCCTTGCAATAGTATGCTATACACCTCGTTCCTTTTCTTTCTTCGGGGCTTTTCAGGTCGATTCATATCAATCTTACTTCCGGCATTAATTCTGTTTATACCGGACTCTGAAACCTCGGCTACACCAAAGATAGTGGCTTTAGGGATGGTGAGTTTCCGCACTAAAATTTGCGCACAGCGCACTCGAGTTACAGCGTGACCGTCCTATAACGTCACTCTGGGAGTTTCATGTATACTCATCTCGAGTCGCGAGATTACACGGGCAATGAGAATTCCCTCCATGGGGATATGACCTGGCTCCAAACAAACTAGTAGAGGGAGACTCTGCTCTTTCTCAGAAATCAACCCCACCAACACCATAAATCAGCACCTGATTACCACGGCGAAATTTTCGGTAGCCAAAACAAGCCAAGATTTACCCTGTCGATTCGTTACATCGTGACAAGGCCTGGCTGAGCCCTGCTCGTCTATGCGCCGTGCCTCCCGTTGACAAGGTATGCGACCGTCTTTAACCTTTGAGGACGCTGAATCCCACGTGCCCCGTCGGTTAAACAGTATACGCTCGGGGTACTTGGTCGGCACCGGTTAGTGACAAATTAACGCACTACCAAGTTAATCACAGCACCTGTTCTTTCCATACAATCGGCACCTAACAGACCCGTTGCGTCTGTGGGGTGTGAGCACACAAGGAACGAATGTTTGAACTCGCATCCGTTCAGGCGAAATAAAACAGACTGGTGTCCTTTCATATCTATGATCTCTCCAATTACGACATACGGTTTTACTGCGGTGATTATGACGTCACTTCTCAATATTCCAGGCTACAGTATCGATACATTGGAGCCTGAGTCTAAAATCAGAAGTTTCGACACTCCCTCTATTTCAACTGAGATAGTGGGGTGCCATACTCCAACAACATGGAAACCGAGGATTTTTCGACAGCGTTATCATGGGCATTGAGGTGAAAAGAGCTGCCTTCAATTACACTTCGCTCGCGTTTCCCTGATTCATTTCCTTTCTGACTCCTCGTTTGTTCCGTGTGGGGCTTACCATCGGATAAACGTGAGCGTCTGTGGTGTTCACTATAGTGCCTCTTTCCTGGCGGCTTCGAGGGGTAACACTCTCGATTAAGCCTTGTAGGGAACTCCCGAGCGAAATATCCTACTCCTTCGCATTCATAACACCTGAGTGCAGGTTTGGTCTGCGAAATTCTAGTGTCTGAGCCTGTTTCTTGCCATTTGCCTACTTGTACTGACCCTTCCATACCAGAGAAGAATTATTCTAGTGGGACTGCTGACAAAGTCAGAACATTTTGGAACCAAGGATATCAAAGACAGGTCTTTGTGGACGGTGGGCGTTCCCAAAGACATGCGTTCCTTCAACCTTTGAATCTCAGTCTGCGATTGTGCGAGCTCAGCTTGTAAACGTGCATGTGCCATCATAAAACTATAATTATGTGCTGTGTAAGTTTCAAATTTCCCAGCTAATTCCTGTTACGATGCCCCTTCAAATCCGTTTGTATAGAATTCGCGCGTGGGAATTCCCAATCGCACTGCTGCCAACGAATATGTAATGCCCGTCAGTGGGAATTATTCAATATGAAACCTAATAGCCTATTTCCTTCGTTTCGGCCCTCGTAGTTTCGATAGACGCTGCCACCACACAGTATTTCATTTGGATTGCAGTTTACTGTCAAACTGCATTGATTTCTATTAATTAACTACCAACCGGGTTTCAATGACGCGGTAGCGTAATTTAAGTAACTTACGTAGTTCACTATAAATTTAATCTATTTTCCAAAACTTCTTATTTACAAAATTAAAATAAAATAAACCAAATTAAAATAGTTCATGGTTTTAGAAGTTCATGAATTCGGTGTACAAAGAAAAATAACTGTACCGAAGACCGCGGTGGTAGCACTGGCGGTAACTCTGGCACTCAGTTTTCCGGGGAGTGTCAGAGTACAAGCCCGATGCTGGTAGCGTATGTGACGGAGCTAAAGCTAGACGTGGTTTCGGGAGAATAAATGAAAATGCTGATGAATGTTCCCAGTCCGCTTGGACTTGTACATTTCAGATCTTGGTTGTACAAAATCAATTTTTTTTCAACTATAGTCTTAGTCTTTCCATATTTAACCTCGTTTATCCGAATTACTTTTTTTATCCGTCTCGCTTAACTTCGGTGTGTATAACTTAGTTTTATCACTCGTCTCGCAGTATTTAACCGCGCTAAATGGTTTACATAGGTCACTTCGTAACCGTAGTATCTAGTGGCGCTTATTCACCGCGCTCGTCCTCGGGTGCTTCTTGGAGCACCTGCATCCCGGATCGAGCCTGGTTGGGGGCCTTTCTCGCGTCGCTCCCAGGTCTCTCCTGGATCGAGGGGTGTCCGACGGTGCGTATTTGGGGTCAATACGATGATTACTAGGCGCTTCCCTGGGTGATGACCCTGGAGTAGGCGTATCCAAAATCTGGCGATTCCTGACCGGACTTCGAAGCCAAGGTGGAGGATTTTCAACCTGTGGCAAATGAATTGGTATCGGGCCTGAAGAAGATATTTCCTGATCCTCTTCCGGTTGACGAAGTTTCGGGCGTACATTTCTTATCGCTTTTTCCCTTTTGGTCGCCTGCCCGGTCAACACGATCGTAAGCTCCTTTCAAACGGTTGACGTGAACAACCAACTGCTTCCCTCGCTGATCGGTTATCACGTAGGTCAACCGGGACCTCCTCACTGTTATTCGCCATGGGCCACCCAAGATCGACGAAATTTGGCGGACATGCCCACCTTAATGGCAGGGTTGTACAAATACACGAAATCACCGACTGCGAATTCCTCTTCTTTGGCGCTTCGGTCGTAGTAGCGCTTGTTGGCTGCGTGCGATTTGCGGCCATGGTCCCTCGCTAGCTTGTAGGCCGTTCTCAATTTCGATTTCAGGTTCTCAAGCCGTGGAGCGTGATCCGTATCTCGGATTTCTGGCGACAATTTGGCGCGCAAGGATTGCATTGAAGGGAGAACCATCTCAGGACGATGGATCATGTTGAACGGGCTGTATTTAGTAATCCCATATGGGGTGTTTCGATAGGCCATTAAATAAAAGGGAACTAACGTGTCCCAATTATTTCCACGTGCATTCACATAATGCGAAAGGCCTTCGCACAGGGATCTATGCCACCTTTCCAGGGATCCATTTGCCTGGGGATGATAGGTAGTCGTGAACAGCTGTTTTACTCCTAGAATTTTACACGTTTCTCGAAAGAATACAGATGTAAAATTTCTCCCTTGGTCGCTCAGTAGTTTCGAGCACGCACCACGCCTTGCAATAACGTGCGTGGCGTACGCACGGGCACACTCTTCGGCTGTCACCGAAGTGATGGGGACGGCTTCTGCGTATTTGGTCAGGTGGCCGAGGAAGGTCTACAGATAGCGGTTCTTGTTCGGGGTGGTTGGGAAGGGATCACATATATCAATGGCCACGACTTCCCACGGTCGAGTTGGTTCCAAGACATCCCCTACGGGTGCCTTGAACTCGTGCCTGGGTTTTAAACGTTGACACGCGTGAGTTTTTTTACATACTCTTCCACGTGACGGCGCATGCCCGGCCAGTAGAAGCGAAGGCACAGTGTGGCACTGTAGAACGCGCGGGCGGCGTCAGTGAGTTTCAGTACAAACACCTGCTTCTGATCAGCCTCCGTCCAGTTTCCTATTGCTGCTGAACCCTCTAAAATTTCGAAGAATTCGTTAATTGGAAGGGCCGTTTCGCCGCCACTCCATTTCGGCACGAGCGACACTAATGATAGGTCTTTGGAAACAGTGCGTCTAAACGGAGCGTCGTTGGGCTCATTCTGAATCGGGGCGTTCTGGGTTGTTGCACTAGTCTGCGTCACGCGTTGGTTACCGGATCAGTCATTTTGTTCACGGAGATTTAATGAGTTGCTTCTTGAACTCTGGGCTATTTCTGGCTGTAGGTAATTCCTCTTTTAAACCAAACCTGTTTCCCCCTTTTTGGATATTCGAATCCCACTGCTGCACAACCACTTTTGTAGGGAAGACCGCGGTAGTAGCACTGGCGGTACCTCCGACACTCAGTTTTCCGGGGAGTGTCCGAGTACAAGCCTAGAGCTGGTAGCGTATGTGACGGAGCTAAGGATAGACGTGGTTTGGGGGAGAATAAATAAAAATGCTGCCACCATGTATCTGTTTGGATGGAGAGGGGTTTGGAGTGCAATTTATGGTCTGGGTACGTTTATTAGCGAATCGTAGGTTATTTCGTCGGGAATGCGTTCTCCCGTTTTCGGGTAGGTCGCACTGCAAGTTGTCCGTTGCAGCATGCAAGTGTCCTGGGAAGTCACCCATCAGCATATAATAAAGGGGGGCCAGACTGGTAGGTGATGCCGCGCGTTTGTATATTAACCAAACCAAAACAATCATACATAAATCTATTCTGCAAAAATACAGCTATAAATAAGCAATAAAAAACCTGGCCGCCGATTCTGTGCTCTACAAGCGCTTCCTTTTCCCCGTTTATGTCAATATAGTCTACGTAAATTTTGCCTCTCAGTAAAAATAAAATGCGTACGTAAAAAAAAGTTAATTTCCAGTCAGCACACTTCACCTATCTTGGTACAGCGTAATCCATATAGCGTGGTTACACGTCGCACTGTAGGATACATTTTATTGTGACTTAGTCACCACTTTGTGCTAGTACTATAAAATCACTGAATTTAACCACCAATAAGTTAAAATTTAGCAATTCACTAATTGTTTACCAAACCAATTTTCTTTCCACAAGTTTACTGTACTAGTGCCTAGTGCTGCTTCTTTCCTTACTACACTGCCTTCTGAGGAAGAGCAGTCAATGCCTCAAAGTTTCGATCCCAACTAACTCTAAGTTGCCCCCACAAATCTGTCTAAAGCCGCGCCTATCTCTAGTTCAAATCAGTAATTTCTAAACTCATCCAAAGAATCACCGTAAAATACACAACCTACAACTTTCTAAAAACCTGTGCATCACGGGGAAATGCTTAGCTGCACTTCTCACAGTGCCGGTCGGTCGGAAACAGGTATGCAATTCTTGCAAACAAGTACACTCTCTTCCAACAAAAGGGAGTAAAATAAATCCTACCTAACAACTCCCATCATCCCCATTGTTGCTGCATCCTCTTTGTAATATGCCATTACATAGCTTTTAGTTTAATTAAAATAAATGCCTGACCGCTCTATAGTAACACAATGTGTGTCGGAATTTCAAAGAAATTTGCGTATAAATAAGTTTGCCAAAACTGCTCAACTCGGATGGGGAAAAGAAAACTTGTAATTTCAAACACAATCAGCACGAATTACCTTGTTGAATAAAATGAAGTGTAGACGCCAAAATCATCGCAATACGTTGCAAGACAGTTTGTCACTTTCTCAAATTTAATATCTTCTGCAATATGTGCGCGTAACTGCTGAGAAGCGAGTGAGAACGTTAACACTAAAGTATTGGATTATATAGAGAACGGTTAATAATTCAAGCATTTTTCAAGGTGTATTGCCCTGTCACGTCACTATGCAGGGTTTAAACACTTCTTAAGTACAATGAACTATCGCGACATGCTAAATTCGCTGCAGTGGAGTGACTGTTACTTCCTGGATGTTCATGTCTAACTGAAATGTTACATTAATTTTGATATTTAAATACTATACATATTTGATATTCATTACACTAGTTTGGATTAAAAATTTCCTTGATTTCCGTATCTTTGTTCCAGCGTGTGATTTCGATATACAAAAAAACGCCAACTATTCAATTACTAATTTACTCTAATTGCGTGGTTTCCAAATTTTGCTAAGAAATATGCAGGAAGTATCTCTGGTTCGTATGCGGTGTTGGTTGGAAATATACGACTTGGATCAGAAATGTTGACTACCCAGCTATAAGCAGTAAGATCTATTCGAATGTATACGCTACTGCTACTAAAAGATCTAGGCGGTTCCGTGAACTGTTAAGACTGTCGCTTGAAACTTCACCCTGACAGAACAGTTTCACGCGCGTGCAGTACCCTCAATCGACTCGAAAAATTCGCTTAACGCTATTGATTTGTGTCCGTGCCCACGTGGGGATAAGGCGTATCTTCGTTACCGCTGGCCTAACGAGTAATCGAGATTGCAAATTTTGCATTTCCATTGCCAGTCTCGGCATCTAATGCGTCACAACTTCTGCCATATTTGACTTCATGTCGTTCTCATAGCACGGACCCTACACTGTTACTGTTTTCAATTTCTCTTAAGTTTTGCATTGAAATGTTGAATAATTTAGTTGCTTTCGTTTTCCCTTTTAATATTATACTCGGTTCCTCACTTAACTTCCTAACGTCCTAATTTGTGTCCCTTTTGCAGTTTGAAGGGAGATCTTTCTTGCCGTTTTAACTCTGAATAGCAAATACTGCTTCCAGTCATTTGATTAGTTTTCCTTGGATCCACTTCAAGACTGGCCTGTACATCTGGCTGGCCTTACAGTTACGTATATATTAGTGAACAAGGTGACCAGTTGGCTGCCTCGGGAATCCAGCATTATAGAGTCAAATTTTATGGCCCGAAATCCCAAATACGCCTTTGGTTTCATAGGCCATAGCCTCGTATGCTGTGTATACAACTATACTGGTGGATTTCTTCCAATTCCGACTCTTTTAGGCTCAAACATTGGACCCACTATTAAATGTTCGCAGTACTGAAGACCTGCTTCTTCTCCCCCCTCACCCCCCCCCCAAAAAATAACCCAACTTTACACCTTTCAAGGTGGCTCGTATCTACAAAAGCACTTCTAAAAATTTACAAACAGGCAAGTATCACGCTCGACATTTGGTGAGGTATTTCTGTTTTAATTTCAAGTAATTACTGCCATCAACGTCAACAGCCGACCACTGGCTATAACTGTCCACCTGCATGTACATGAATTTCGGGCTACAAGATTAGTACAGTTAATACAGGTACTGTGTTCGGTACATAACGGGATTCTAATCACTAGCCTTACTGTATCTTGCGAAGCAACAGTTGCAATCACCATAACGTCCGTCCATCTCTTCCGCCTCATCTCTGCCAACAAACTATTTTCAGAAGTTAAATGTACTCCCAATAATTGAATATGATTAATCAACACAATTTCTACTTTTCTGCTTGCAAGTTCAGGCTGGGCTAGTCTACATTCACTCACTAGCACGTCTGCAGAGAGCGCGAAAGTAACCTTTAGAAACCCGGATGGCAAAAGTGTGCAGGTACACTGCATTCTGGATGCATGCAGTCTCAGGATCCTAAGACATACAGCCTGGACAAAGGCAACTGCTAAGCCATGACGGATAACATGGTTTCCAGACATCAATTGCATGAGCACATATACCCTCACCATAAAGCACGTGGACAATCCGTCGATGATTGCTATCTTAGTAGTAGTAGTAATAATAATAATAATAATAATAATAGTTTGATAAAGTTAATTTTAAAGCTGGTGCCTTGGTGACACGGCTGCTTTGCATTTGCTCAGCAGTTTCACATTTGAAAATCTCCGTCATGATAAACACCTGTTCTCTGTAACGTCGAGAGCGTCTTCACAACTAATGCTCTAAAAATCGACTCCTAGCTTTATTCTGCGCAACTGTCCAAAGCATTTTAAAATTAATGTAGTCCCTCCGTTTGTGAAGGTCCTACAGTTACTGATACGTTGCATTTTATCCAATATATGGGCAAATACTAATAAATTTATAGCTAAATATGATGCACCATCATAAAATCTTGGGAGTATAAGGCTTGGCGTTTTCAGGTTGGTGCGGATTCAGTCTTGCGTTTAAAATATGAACCACTTACAAATTCTTATCGCTGACTGAGCAGCGAGCCAACAGAATTTTCCTTATGGATCTCTTTCTTCTGGCTCTTCATCGCAGACGTATTGACCCCTCTAGACTGTTCCAATTCTAAATTAACCTCTGAAACTACGAAACATAGGCATCAGAGGTTGGCTAACTATGTTTCCACGGGTCACTGATATTCTGCTCAGCTAAAGATCTCATCGGGTCTTAGACGTCTTCCACCTGGAAAAAGAAAAGGAAATAGGTATATATTTATGGCAACACTATTACCTTTATAATTATGCTAGAGGTTACATGACAAACACACGAGGTTTGATACAGTAAGCTGGAAATTATTCGTTTTGGATACTACTACTGCTACTACTACTACTACTACTACTACTAAAGTAACAGTAATAGCCGCTTGACTTTCTTCTGTAACTTGGGAACATTCTAAGCCGACTTCGCACCTCATTATACTAGCTCTGTACAGCTACTTATCACGCATATCAGATTTCTCTGTTAGTACGTACGTCAAACAAACATAAGAAAGGATGGACAGTGTAGAAAAACATTCAACATGTATGTACACAACTGATTCATCGAATGAGTTGTGTCGAAGATTTCCTAATAATGTGTAGGAATGACGTATTTGAATGTTTTGAAATATGGACGAAGTGGGGGACAAAGCGACCTCCTGTGTCAGTTGATACGACTCTACGAAACTGCCAGCGTGCCTTCGTAACGATACTGATGACACGATGCAGAGGTCAAGTAACAGAACATTGCATAAGGCCACTAAAGTACATAGAGCGAAGAGCGACAGATATTCAACAATTGAGCCGCACATTCTCGCCTTTCGCCAGCGAAAACAACGATCATTCCAGTCCGAGCAAAGCTCATAGAAACTTTTGTCACTACAGTGCGTCGCTGTTGAATCAAGACGACGGAGTACGGTGTAACGTTAAACGTGGACAGCCTGAAATAACTGAATAATCACTTGTGTAATATACTGCTAATTACAAACAAAAAGAGGCCGTGGAGTAGCGCGTGAATATTGTGGCAGCCCTTCATATGACGGTCACCTAATTTGCTATATTTATTAGTAGTTTCGGCTAGGACCTAGTTTGTATTACACATACACTGAATGGGATCATTCCTCCATCCAATTTATTCGTACCAACGTCTGTAAAGTACACACTGTTTTAAAAGTTAATTTCCGTTCGAAACAGACTAAAGAGTATCAGCATGGTAGCCGAAGGAGAAGAGAGAGTTAATGACGAACAAAATGGAGGGCGATAAGTAAACATTTGAAGGAAGACAATGACCTCTGTGAAGGTTGCAACATAGAGTAAAGGTGAGGTCTGTCGACTCCAAGGACGGTAATTCTGTCACGCAGCGTCCATTGAAACCTACCTGATGCTGCCACGTGGTAACAATTATGAACAGGAGGTTACAAGTTCCACTGCAGAAGCGGAGTCACTAACTCAGACCCATCACGTGATCGTAGGAAATAAAATGTCTTGGGGAACATGGCCATACCGAACATACAGTAGTATTTTGTATGTGGTTGTTTAAACACGCACTCAGTAACTCACACTACATACACGTAGTTCTTTCTTTACGCCTTACTGCTTTGATGTCCCTTGCCAATATACACTTCTTAAACAATATATATATATATGTGTGTGTGTGTGTGTGTGTGTGTGTGTGTGTGTGTGTGTGTGTAGAATCCCACCAGTTCTTCCATATATGCAACAGATCAAATATTATTTTGTAACTGTTTTATACAACAACAATTAATGTACTCCCTGATGATGGACCAGTAAGGCCGAAACACGTAGCAGTTTAATCTTTTAAAAATAAAAATATTATTTGACTCAAATGACATTTGTGTGCATTTGTGGGTTAAAAGTGTGGTAACTGAAGTACAATTCACGGAATGGGCACTATAAAGAACTCACAATTTCCATCAAACGACACCAAGTCATTCCAGAAGAGAGCACTATTTAAATATGACGTTGTTTATGCGCTTATGAGATGCTGTTTTTAAGAAATACTACTGTCAACAAAGGTATGTGTTCAGGTTCTTATACCAGACGCCTCACTGTAAAGCCGCCTTTAATTCCTTGCAATTTTAAAACTAATATTCTTCCATCTTATTCCTGACTTGGGCTTAAAATACTATCGCCTGGAAATCAATCAGAATTTGCATCCACTTCATCTGATCTCTCCTTTTTTTTTTTAGTCTGAAACAAATATCCACGAATATGAGATGCACGAAGTAACTGTATCTGACTTCAAATTCTGTAGTATAACGAAACACAGTGACATTTGATAGAGATCCATTTTACCGCTACAGTGACACGGTAACACAAAGCTGTTTTGTAAGTCGGAAAATGAATGATTCATATTTGCTAATGTAGTAATAACGGAAAGGAGTACAAACGTGCTGAGGCAAAATTCTCTCTTAGATTTTGTATACCACATCCTAGAGATCTGCATAACAGAAATCAGGTGTATGTTTCATTCTGCTCCTGAAAAACTTCTAATATTTTCGTACGATTATTATTCGATTCTGTCCACAGTGTATTTTAGAAAAATCTTTTTTTGGTCGTGACCTTCAGACGCCTACATTTTCGTCCAAAGTCAAATTACGACAAGGCTTTTCCTCAGAATCCGTGATATGCAAGTTCTTAGAAACTCGTAACAGAATTCAATACCTTCAGGCATTTGTAACGTACAGAAAAAAAAACACATCTTCGCGCCTGTGGAAGGTACTTCGCGTTAAGCATTAAAGTTTTGCTTTATTGTACAACATGAAGTAAAGCATTCAGATAGGCTAAGTTTTTTACATTCCCTAAAAAAATACTTTCGTCTGAAATATTTAACAATTCCCCATAATCAAATAATTTCAATTCCACGACATCAAGAAAGTATATGAGAGTTACAGGTTGAGGTCCACTCTTTTCTAATCTCGACAGCAGATACAAATGAGCGTTTAGCTTCAAGCTGCGTCTACTCTACACATCAGAATACAGCCATCGGTACACAAGGAAGCAGGATAAGCCCTAAAGCTTCTCTGGACATCCTGAGAAATTTCTCCCCACCAAAAATAGATCAAACCCACATTCTCCTGTATCACGGAATGCGGTCAATTCACTACATTCACTGAGATATACTGGGTTCCAGTGTGTAAGAACTTATAACGCAACATCGAGGCACATTCGTACAACCATTTCTGCCGTGGAAAAGAAGCAAGTATTACACATTCTGAGTGTGTGTGTGTGTTTGCAGCCTTAGTTATCTAGATTGCAAAGCGCATGCGCCGTGTATTGTGTCTGTGGTCTGTCCGGTTCTACTATATATTTCCACATTATTTCATATAAAGGCTCGATTGTGGACACAAGATGTGCGTTTTGATTTTATCTACATCTTTGTTCTGAAATATTTCCCATTCTACGAAAAGTTCAGCCAGATACTATCATAAATTTATGTAGATCTTCAGGGAAAGTGCCCATTATTTTTATCAGATTTTGAAAAAATACTCAGATATAACAATTAATGAAAATCCGTCCAGTGGGAGCCGAGTTGTTCCATGCGGACGGACGGACAGACACACTTTACGAAGAAATTTTGCGACCGCGCCTAAAAACAAAATTTTAAATATTAATTTAACAGAGATACAGATGTAATTAGAGGAGCCATGGGAAATTTTAAGTGTTGAACTCTATAAATCCTCATAGGCGTCTTTTCTGTACAGAAGGATAAATAAGACAGGCAACATACGTATAATGTAACATAGAGGAGCGTTCTTGAAACCAATGTTGCAGTGGAAAAGTAATAAGTACATAATACGTGTGATTAGCGTGTGTTTGTAACCTTAGGTACCCAGCATGCAATGTGTGTGCGCCATATCGTCATCTGCGGTCTGTCCGGCTCTACAATATCCTTCCACATTATCTCACAAACGTCACGATTTTCGGGGAGAAAAAAAAGTTTATTCTACGTAAAATGTGTTTTGTTTCTCAACAAATTTCTCTGAAACATTTCTCTTTCTAAGAAGAAATGAACGAGATATGATCATAAATTTGCATGCTTCTTTATTATTCTTGTTAGATTTTAACGAACCTTGAATTTTCTCGAAATATTTTAGAAAAATATTCAAATACCAAATTTCATGAAAATCCGTTCAGTGGGAGCCGAGTTTTCCCATACGGACGGACTGACGGACAGACATGACGAAGGTAATAGTCGCTTTCCGCAACTTTGCAAATGCGACAAAAATGGGTGAGAATGAAGAGGCGAAGTGAAGGAAGTTAAGTCATAATAAATTACAAACTAACAGCACCAATGACCTTGAGAATCTTGTCGTCGTAATGAGTAACTTTGTATGCAAGGTAAACGTGTGGCTGCACAGCTGACAGTGTGGAAATGGGACTCAGCAGGTACGAAGTTAAAGTGCAGTGTTTTATGGAAATAATGCAAATCGTCAGGCACCTCAGGACTTTAGAATATCATCTTGCATTTTTTCGTTATTAAAGAGTTTGGTTAGGTATCGCCCGACATGTTACGTTACGTTACGTTACGGTCATCATGTCCGATGAGATTGAACCCGCGACCTTTCAGTAAAATGTAAATACTTTGCTAATTTTTTAGGCTGTAGAGGCGGTGCCTTTCAGGTTACCGTTCTTCTGGAACACTGCGTCGGGTCTCTGGGTGACCGGGCGCCTGTTACTAAATGACCCGCTGCACTATGCGAGAAAAAAACAGCCCTCAGTGGCGGATTTACCTTGAAGGTAATAAAGCTCAAGCTTCAGGGCCCTTCAATTGCACAGGTCACTTCCAAGGCCCTGGGAGTGTCCCTAGCAGTGTGTTCACATTGTCCCCATGTTTTTTTTTTAAATTTGCAAAAGTAACATATATTAGCCACAATCGGTTAAGTACTACGGATGTGTGTGTTATGCTGTTAATCAATAAAAACATTAAGCTATTTTTCTGGATTTTGTGATATTTGTCGTATTTTGTCAGTGTTTTAATCTGTAGTTTGTTGCGATTTCTTTTCTCATTGAAAATAACCATTAAATTTCAGGCCTAATTTTGTATTCGTAATTTTGTATTATTTTTCTTAAATAGGGCCCCCAAATTTTATAAGCTTCAGACCCCACAAAACTTGGATGCGCTCCAGAAAGACCTCACTGTAAATACTCGTTTAGCAGATCTGACAAAGACAAAAACAAAAACGCACGCACGCACACACACACACACACACACACACACACACACACACACACTGCCCATCCTGGCAAATAAATAAGGATTCCTGAACTGATGACTCTTGAAAAGCTCATAGTCGCCTAGCTGTCAAGAAATTCCCCGCATGCTATGTAATGTGAATAACCATCAGATTTATCACAACAGCTCACAACTAGTCCCTGACCTGAGCCAGTTGAACTCGGTTCGTACGCTCACAAACTTATTCGGGCTCCATTTAATACGTTACTCTCACCTTCAACTAAAATTTGTCCCTGTGCACGCCATGAAGGAATGTTGGGATTTGGAGATATAGCTCCACGCATTTTTAACTTCCGCAATAGATACAGGTGAGTGATCAGCGTCACGTCCTGGCCGTTTTACCCTCACGGAAAGACGTTCCGGTACCCATTGAATAGGAGATTTTTTTTAGGCCAAGAGCTGACCTGGACGATCTGGAGAAAAGCGTCTATCCCTCGGCCATCTAAGCCGACTACGCCTCACCTCCTATCTATAGCCCTACGTCGTAAACAAAATGGCCTCGTCTTTTCAACTTTTCCATTGAATATTCGCGAACATTTCTCATCCTCCTCAGGCATGATCTGTGTAAGTCATCAACTAATACGATCACTCAAATATTTATTGAATAAAACAAATTATGAAGAATTTCATGTAAATTTATCCATCCTTCTCCTAAACTACTTCCTGTCTTCCAACTAAATATTCTAATCGCCACTCTTCTGAGATACCCCCAGGCTGTATTCTTAAACAGGTCCGTCGTTTGAGACACGGAGCACATGTGGCCTCAGGCACTGATGTGATGAATTGCCATATAAAGAGAATTTCGGGAGGAATTCAATAAAATTTCCTCCATACGTGTTGATCTGTAGTTCCAAACATATAATAATCAGTAAATTAATAAATACGCAGCAGTAAACCACATCCGTGGCTAATTACCTCCAACGCGTGTCTACAGCTGCCAGACCTAACCTCAACTCTGAACATCTCTGTCATATTTGTTATACGACAGATAAAATGTTTCCTGTCAAATATATAGACTGACATAAACTTCTTTACTGACAGGAGTCCTTCGTAAGGGTTATCAAACGAAGAAACAACACGCCTATCGACCATGTTGCTGTATCGATGGATCTATCTTAACAATAATGCCATAAGTATATTTTCCAAACATTTATAACGACACAGAACTTCGCGAGCGTACGACAACTGACGTCTAGTTTGTTTTCCACCTCAGGCATCCCTCCTACCTCCTCCATATTGGTATTATTCTTTAAGAACCTGAAGTGACATCCCTCATTTTTCACGACATTCTGCCAGTTATCTTCAGATTACTATGGGCTACACATACACACGCGCGCACTCTCTCATGTCGACGGCACCGTATCGACACACTATCGATTGTCGAACCGCCCCACCAACGACGTAGTGCATGATTTTCCCGAGAGAGCGCTCCACCTGTCGATCCAAGAGCCGTGTTAGTACGCAACCCAAAATAATTGCGATAAGGCAGTACGGTATTATATGTACATGTAGGTTGTACATAAAAATTCTTACTAACGCCCGACCGATTGGTGGTGATTTTGAGGAAAAGTTCTTCCGTTTTAAATACGTGGTGTATGTTTAAATTTTTGGGTGTGTCCACTGGGCTTTTTCGATTCATGGCTGTCTCACCGCTAGGCGTCAACAATACTGTCATTCACCGGCACCACGAATTGAATCCGAACTCACGACACCCCACACGTCCAAAAATCTGCACGTAGCCTTTGCGATAGACAAATCATAGTTCGCACTCGGTACATTCAGTCATAGGGTGCATAAATTTTTCCTTCGAAATTTGTACTTCTTTAATTTTGCAACTAGGGGTAGTGTTGAGAACTGTGGTCTCTGGGCTATTATGCAGCGAGTAGTGGTAATTCCTTACCGACGTTTCAGGACAACCAATCGGTACCATCTGATGGGCCCGATACTTTGTCCCGAAACGTCGTTATAGAATTACCACTACTCGCTGCATAATAGCCCAGACAACAGCAGTTCTCAACTACTTGGCGGCGGAAGCCTGAAATCTCGCACAGTGGTAAAGTGTATATTTGTGTACGTGCGGTGTGTGGTATTGTCAATGTACGGTCGTGTTCTGCCATCTATTGGCAGGTTTAGTTAACCATCTGCAGCAATGGCAAAGTGAACTGACTGGCACTTGAATTACAGAAGTAAAGATAAAAGGACGTTCTATATTGTGTGTGAGTGTGGAAAGCTTGATTTAATTTTATACTTACCTGCTTAGTGTGGACGGCTGAAGATAATATGATGCTTTGTTAAGTTGGTCCCTCGCTAAGATGCAGGTTTTCTGGAATATGATGATCTTTCGATCGGTACAGCATTACGAACGTTTCGATGGGGTTTACTGATCCCACCTTCAGGGATTACGAACCCCACGACCTCGTCTCTCGACACGACATGCCCCGGAGGACATGAGTTTTCACCACAACACTCAGCTGCTTAGACATCTCAGGTGTCCTTTCTCAGTACAGGATGGCGGGCCCCAGATGCGAATGGCGGAAGCGACAGGTATTGTAGCCGCGCATGTACTGCAGAAGCCGTCGCGGACTGCCGAAAATATACAGTTTTCCGGCTTGGTGATTGGTCATGGAGCTAACAAATCCTGGGGATAAAAGAAAAAGCATGTTACAGAATGTTGCATAGTGACTCAAACTAGGACGCATTCTTAGGTCAAGATCAGGCCTGCTCAGACTTTTATATAGTGTAGGCAATTTCAGCAAAATTTGGTCTACACGCGGGTACAATTAAATTCAATACACAAAACTAAACTAAACTAAGCGCCGTGGCCTTAGTCCGCGAGCGAACTATACCGACAGAGCGGCCGCCGCCGGTCGGCGAAGT
>JGI20166J26741_11757807_pt1 | contig 21342 bp, 17 predicted proteins | sample TergutCu122P5_FD_26741 | JGI IMG/M metagenome (IMG submission 26741)
AGCGACGGCACCCTGACTCCGCAGGCAGTCGAGCGCCTCCAGGCGATCGCCGAGCACGACGAGCTGGGCTCAGGTATCAAAGTCGCGATGCGTGACCTGGAGATCCGCGGCGCCGGCAGCCTTGTGGGCGCCGAGCAGAGCGGGCAGCTTTCGGCGGTGGGCTTCGACCTCTTCGCCGCGATGCTCTCCGAGGCGCTGGCCGATGAGAGCGAGGGCGGGGCAGAGACGGTCGCCTGCCCGGAGATCCGCGTCGAGATCGGGGTGCCGGCCTTTCTGCCCGAAGAGTATCTGCCAGCGCTCGGCGCGCGCGTGCTCTGGTATCGACGCATCGCCGCTGCGCGCGATCGTGAGCAGCTGGACGCGCTCGCGACCCGGCTGACGACGGAGCACGGAGCCCTGCCCGAGCCAGCGCGCAACCTCGTCACGCTCGCGCGTATCCGCCTGGGTTGTGCGGCCCTGGGCGCCACCAGTATAACCGTAGGGCCAGGACCTGATGTGACAAAGGAGTCCATCCCCTTTGTCACACTCAAGGGCGCGCGGGTCGCTCCCGAGCTGCGCGAGGAGCTTAGTGTCCTGGGCTTGACTTACCGTGAACGCGCACATGTGTTGAGTGCGCGATTAGCTTGTGGAAAGAATGTGGCAGACTCAGTGGCTACTCTTGTGGATGCTATAGTATTTCAAGCCAGACAGTAACGGGTAGTTACATTTGTCTATCCGTACAGGGCTGCGCAAGACAGTTCGGTCGCAAACAAGATGAGGAGTTCCGTATGGAAAACAACGACGCATGGGGGGAGTTTGAGCTCAATCCGTTAAGTGATAAAGCATCCGCTTCATCACCAGAAAAAGCAGAGGAGAGTTCAGAGCAGGCAACGTCTGCGGCGCCTTTTCCCTCGCGCACAGAGCGCAAAACACAGGGCGCGGACACGCTCACCGTATCACCATCTGCAGATAAGGCAGCCGCGACTGCGGCCAGCAGCGAGTCTGCCGTTCCTTCGGTTTTAAGCGAGAACAAACCGGAGGGCGTTAATCAGTTCAGCATGCCGCCTCAGTCCGAGATCAAGGACAAAAAGGCGAAGAAAGAAAAGAAAGTGAAGAAGGAGAAAGCTCCCAAGGAACCCAAGCCGGCCAAAGCCGCAGGAGAGAAGGGCGAGAAGAAATCGAAGCGGGGCCTCATCGCGATCATCGTGGGGGCGGCGCTTGTCGTGCTTGCCGCGGCCGCTCTCATCTTTCTGTTCAGCACCAACCGTCTGGGCAACGGCGGACTGGCCGCGCGGGTAAACGGACAGGGCATCACGACGGCTCAGCTTGACGCCTCGGTGGCTAAACTCAAGTTACAGAACCCGCAGGTCTTCGAAAAGAACAGCGGAATATCAGCAGCGCAGATTCGCAGCGCTCTTCTTGACGAGCTGATCAATGAGCAGCTCATCATGCAGGAAGCCAAGAATAAGGGCGTTACCGTCACCGACAAGCAGGTCGAGGATCAGGTCACTGCGATCAAGAAACAGTATGGTACGCAGAAGCAGTTCGATACCGTCCTCAAGCAGCAGGGCTATACGCTTGAGTCCCTGAAGTCTCAGCTGAAGTACCAGCTCGCCGCGCAGGGTATCGCCAAGAAGCTTGTGCCGGACAATTCAGTCAGCTCGAAGGACGCGCAGGACTATTTCAATGCGAACAAGAAGAACTACGTGGTCCAGGCCGGCAAGCAGGTTTCTCAGATCAAGTTTGCGCTCAGCGATGAGGCGAAGGCCAACGACGTGCTTGCTCAGATCAAAGGCGGCGGCGACTTCGCGCAGCTCGCCCAGAAGAATTCGACCGACGCGGCAAGTGCCGCTCGGGGCGGAGATCTGGGATGGACCCCACGCAATCCTCCGCTTGAGGCCACTCTGCAGGAGGCCGTCAACGGCATGAACAAGGGCGACGTCAGTGACGTTATCAAATCAAGCACGGGCCTCTTCATCCTGAAGGTGACCGACACACGTGAGGCGAGCGAGCAGCCGTTCTCTGCGGTTGAAACAACGATCAAGGCGACCCTGCTGAACACGAAGCGCAACGAGGCGTCGCAGAACCTGCTGTCCGACCTGCGCAAGAAGGCGAAGATCACCATCTATGACAAGGCTGTCAAGGACTACCAGGCTCAGAAGGACAGTACGAGCGGTACCAACAACAGCACTGACAAGAAGAGTAATACCCCGGGTAGCGGAACTACCAAGAAATAAATAAGGAGGCTTCAATGTCTGAGATCGTCGATGTGTTTGCCCGCGAGGTACTTGATTCACGCGGCAACCCTACGCTTGAGGCAGAAGTTACGCTCGATGACGGTTCCTTTGGGAGCGCTATCGTGCCCAGCGGCGCCTCAACAGGATCTCTTGAAGCAGTAGAACTCCGCGATGGAGACGCCGCGCGCTACGGTGGCAAGGGCGTCTCTGTCGCGGTCTCCCATGTCAACGGCCCCGTCGCCGAGGCCCTGTTTGGCCTGGATGCCTGCGATCAGCGCGCGATCGACGCGACGCTGCTCGCCCTTGATGCTACGGCGAACAAGGGAGCGCTGGGCGCCAACGCTGTGCTGGGAACTTCGCTTGCAGTTGCGCGCGCGGCCAGCGAGTCGGTGGGGCTGACGCTCTACAGCTATGTAGGCGGAACCAACGCCTGCAAGCTGCCGGTGCCGATGATGAACGTGCTTAACGGCGGCGTGCACGCCGACAACAACGTCGACCTGCAGGAGTTCATGATCATGCCGGTGGGCGCTCCCAGTTTCTCTGAGGCGCTGCGCTGGTGCGTTGAGATCTATCACACCCTCAAAGACGTGCTTAAGAAGCGCGGCCTGACGACGGCGGTCGGCGACGAAGGCGGCTTCGCGCCGAACCTGCAAAGCAACGAGGAGCCTCTCGCGCTGCTGGCTGAGGCCTGCACGCAGGCGGGCTATGAGCTGGGTACACAGATCCGTTTCGCGATGGATCCTGCTTCGACCGAATTCTACGATGCGGAGCGTGGCCTCTACGTGCTTGCCGGTGAAGGCCGCGAGCTGACGAGCGCCCAGATGGTCGATTTCTATGCAGGGCTCTGTGAGAAGTATCCCATCATCAGCATCGAAGATGGCATGGCGGAAAACGACTGGGAGGGCTGGAAGCTCCTCACGGATCGTCTGGGCGACCACGTTCAGCTGGTCGGCGACGACCTGTTCGTCACGAACACCGCGCGCCTCAAAGAGGGCATCGCGCGGGGCGTGGCCAACGCCATACTCATCAAAGTCAATCAGATCGGCAGCCTGACTGAGACGCTGGAGGCCATTGAGACCGCCAAGCAGGCCGGCTATGCCTGTATCATGTCGCATCGCAGCGGTGAGACCGAAGACACGACGATCGCCGACCTGGCCGTGGCGGTCAATGCCGGCCAGATCAAGACCGGCGCGCCGGCTCGCAGCGACCGGGTGGCGAAGTATAACCGTCTGCTGCGCATCGAAGAAGAGCTTGCTGAGACGGGTGTGTACCCTGGCCTTGACGCATTTTACAACATCGAGGCCCGCTGAGCGATGCAGCACGCTCAGCTCCCAAATCCTCGCTTCGGGGCGACTCTGGATTCTTTGATGCTGCGCCGTGATCGCGCGGCGTCGCATGAAGGAGCGAATTTTGGGATCCGCCATGTGTTCAAAGAACTGGCGGAGCGAATTCTGGCGGAGATCAAACCCGGACAGAACGTGCTGGAAGTCGACGCAGCAACGGGCATTCTTACGCGCCTGCTGCTGGCACGCGGGGCGCAGGTGACGGCGCTTGAGCCATCGTCGCTGTTTGTCACTAAGTGGCTCCGTGCGATAGAAGACGAGCGCCTCACCGTTGTCGAGGGCTTTACGGAAGACCTTCCGGAAAGCGCCACGGGGGAGCCCTTCGACCTGGCGATCGTCAGCTTTCCCGCGCGCCGGGGGATCGGACTCTTGGCGCTGCTGGGCGAACTGGCTCCGCTGGTGCGCACCAGCATCCTGGTAGTCATGCCTGACGACGGCTCGCTCGACTGGGCCTATCTGACTCGCGGTGCTGCGCTTGAGGGCTTCGAGGTCTCCACGCGCTTTATCACCGAGCGCAGCGATACCGACGACGTGCTCTCGCGGGCGACGGGGGGCCGGAAAGCCCGTGGCGCCAGCGGGGCGCAGCGTGGCCGTACGACCAAAGAGACCGCTGTAACGGGTTTTGAAACGGCGCCGAAGTGCCCCTACCTCCCTCAGGATATCGACATGATCCGGCGCGCGGTGCTGCTTCATATCGAACAACATAACGAGCTGCGACCTGTCCGCGTCGAGGAGGCCTGGGCTCTGGCGGCGCGCACGATCCATGTGCCGTATCCCGTACCACGGGGCGCCGCGACGCGTCTCGTACGCTACTTTATGGCGGGTGGGGACCGCGCGGTGCTCATCACCACGAACTCCGCGGGCCTGCCTCGTCTGTATGGCAACCTGCGTACGGCGACCCATCGTATCGCGCGTGACGAAGTCACGGTCAGACGTGTCGACGAAGGTATCCAGTTGCTGCTTATTCCTCGTGTTGAACACGAGGTCTGAAGATGGGCGAGCCCTCTCGTCGGACCAATGCTACACCTGAAGACGGGGCTGCCCGGCGTCCTCAGAAGCGGACGCGCGCTCAGAAAAAAGGCAAGGACTCCACGCGCAAAGTAGGTTGGCCGGCGCGCTGGTATTTCATCGTGCCCCTGGCGCTTCTGGTGCTGGTGGCTCTGGCGGCGCTTTGGTTTTATCCGTCGATGAAGGTCGCCTATCACGAGGCGCGCAACGAGCGTGTGCTGGAGGCGAAACTCCGGGCGGTCCAGACTTATAACACCCAGCTTGAACAGGAGATACAGAGCCTGGAGACGACCCAGGGCGTGGCCGAGTACGCGCGCCGTGAGCTGAACCTTGTCGACAAGGGCGACCATGTGGTCATCGTGACGCGCGACGGCAAGCCCGTCACCTCTCCGGACGAATCCTCACGCCTGGCAGCGCTGGTCAACACCGACGCGGTCAAGAAACCCTTCGGATCCTGGACCGACTTCCTCGACCGTCTGTTCGGCCCAGAGTGAGCAGTCAGGGAGCCAGAGCCAGGGAAGGCGCCGCATCGTGAAGTTTCTGTTGGGGGGATTCATTCTATTTGTGAAGACGCTTTGCAGCGCGCTACACTAAGAGAAACAGGAAGTAATCAAGTACTTTATACGCTTCGGTTGCGTATAACATTTACAGGAGGCGTTCATGTCAACAGTAGAGACACGTAAGATCGAAACACGTCGTATCCTTTTAGTCGAAGACGAGAAGACCATCCGCGATGCGGTTGCCGCGTATCTGGAACGCGAGGGCTATTGGGTGACGCCGGCGGCTGACGGACGCGGCGCGCTGGACGCGTTTGCGACCCACCGCTTCGATCTGGTCATCCTGGATCTGATGCTTCCCAAGATCAGCGGCGAGGTGGTTTGCCGCGAGATCCGCAATCACAGCGACGTGCCGCTCATCATGCTCACCGCGAAAGGCGAGCTGGACGACCGCATCATCGGTTTTGAGATGGGCGCGGATGACTACCTCATCAAGCCCTTCAGTCCGCGCGAGTTGATTGCGCGTGTGCGCGCGCTGCTGCGTCGCGTCCACACGGGCGACGAACCCCAGCGCGACAAGCTGGTCTACGGCGATCTGGAGCTTGACGTCACGGCGCATCAGGCCCTGCTCGCGGGCAAGGACCTTGACCTGACGGCCAGCGAGTTCAAGCTGCTTACCACGCTCGCGCGCTATCCTGGCCGCGTTTACTCGCGTATGGAGCTGGTCGAGAAGGTTCTGGGCTATGACTTCGAGGGTTACGAGCGCACGGTCGACAGTCACGTCAAGAACCTGCGCGCAAAGCTTGGCGACGATCCGCGCAACCCGCGCTTCATCTATACGGTGCACGGCGTCGGTTATCGCTTCGAGCCTCAGGAGAGTCCGTCTGAAGAGAACGCCAACGCTGAGGAGTCGCCTGAACTACCGGAGACAGAACCGGCGAAGGCCGCTGCTGCAAGCGGGAAAAAACGTGGCGGCAAGTAAACTGATACCACGTCTTCCCAAACGCTCGGGCGAGGAATCTGCCCAGAAGAAGCCGAGCGTCTTTTCTTCACGTCTGGGCTTTGCCTTCGCCCTGGTTGCCGCCAGCACGGCGGTACTGGCGGGGGCCATCACCTTTCTGGTGTGGGACTATCAGTTCAACAACTACGTAAAAAGCAATCTGCAGGCCATCGCCGACACGACTGCAGCCGCAGCCGAGCAGGCCTACGTGGCCTATGGCGAAACCTGGAATTTCTCCGCCTTCGCCGCGATCCCGCCGGTGGGCGCGCGCGCGGATATTGGCGTGCAGATACTTGATCCCTATGGCACGATCGTCTACGATGAAGCTTATCAACGTCAGAAGGCGCAGCAGATACTGAACCAAAACAATCCTTTTGATGACCAGTCCCCGTCGGCCCCGGGGGAGCCGACGGGGACGATCGTCCAGTCGCCGGTGATCGTCGGAAACAGGCAGGTCGGGACGGTGCGCGTGTGGGCCTATGGCACCGGCGGCCTGCTGAACAGTCACGACGTGGCCATGCGGACCTCTTCGATGATAGCGCTGGGATTTTCCGCCTGCCTGGCGATACTGGTGGCCACGCTCGCCGGCGTTTTCTATTCGCGGCGCCTCGTGCGCCCCATCAACCGTATCACGGACGCCGCCGCCGCCCTGCGCGACGGAGAGCGGGGTGCGCGCACGGGGCTTAGCGGCGAGGACGAGATCTCCCAGCTGGGCGAGACTTTCGACAAGATGGCGGAAAGCATCGAGGCTGACCGCAAGCTGGAGCGCCAGCTCACGAGTGATGTTGCTCACGAGCTGAAGACGCCGCTCATGGGCATACAGGCGACCGCCGAGGCTATCGAGGACGGTATCTTCCCGGCCGACCGCGCACATCTGTCGACCATCAGCCATGAGACGCAACGTCTGGCCCGGCTCACGAACGCCATCCTGGAGCTCTCGCGCCTTGAGGCGGGTTCGCTGCCCTTCCAGATGAAGCGCATTCCGGCCGACCAACCGGCACGCGCCGCCTTTGATGTTCATGGGCAGCTGATTGAGTCCTCTGGCCTGCACCTGCTCTCCGAGTTCGACACCGGCTACTACATCTGGGGTGACGCTGATCGTCTGCAGCAGGCCATCGGCAACTTCCTCTCCAACGCCGCGCGCTATACGCCCGAAGGCGGCACGATCATGCTGCGCGGGGACTACGACAAGAAGACCCGCAACTACCGCATCAGCATCATCGACACCGGCATCGGCATCAAGCCGGAAGACCTCGAGAAGCTTTTCATCCGCTTCTGGCGCGCCGACGAGGCAAGAGACCGCGAGAGCGGCGGCGCCGGCGTCGGCCTGCCTATCGCCAAAGAGATTGTCGACCGCCACAAAGGCAGCATAGAAGTCACCAGCGAAGTTGGCAAAGGCACGTCGATCTCGCTGATCCTGCCAACCGTGAAGTAGGGAAACGCGTAATTTGAAATCTCCCGAAGTTCCGGGTAGTTTGCCTTGGACTTATGTGCGTTTAGGGCTTTTCCCCTCCGGACAGGCGTATAATACCCTTGTCTTACAGAGTGAGTGATTTGGAATATCAATGAGGGCAGATACTTGGGTCGTCAGACTCCGGTGGCCGACCTCCCGGAGAGAGGAATTCCCATGAAGCGCAAAACGCACTTTCGACTGCCCACTTTTTTGTTTGCCGTGCTGCTGCTGTTTGGCATGATGCCGGCCAGTCCGGTTGCCGCAGCGGAAGAGCCCGGCTCCTCGATCAGCGCCACGGCAACGGCGGAGCCCGGAGTACAGGAGCAGGCGCAGGGGAGCGTGGCTACGACCGAGACCTCGGCCCCGGACCCGGCCCCGCAAGAGGAGGCTACGGCGACTACAGACTCTGTAGGGGGTCCCGGTTTCGTGGACGACGCGGTAAACAACGAGGTCTGGGCCGATTCCCCCTGCTCTCTGGAGATCACTTCCCCGGATGACGGCGTGCTGCGCAGCGCCACGGGCAAAATCGCCTTCACCTATCAGACGCAGTATAACCTGTCCAGCCTGAATGCAACGGATATGCCGGATCAGCTCTCGCTTAATCTTTCCAGTGCCAACTGGCCGGGTGCGTGGGGCGATTCTGATGGCAAGGTCGTCTTTGACCTCTCCTCGTTGAAAGTGACGGTTGACGGACAGGATGTAACAGCGCAGGGCCAATGGTGGGATATGACTGACTCCGCCTATCCCGAGTATCCGGGGGCGTCCTGGTCTATGACGGGCGTTGGCGCGGCAGCGCTGATTGCGCTGTGGTCGGGCAAGACGATCACCGTCAAAGGGACGATGGCTATCAAGGATCCTGCAACGATTGGCGCGGTTTGTTATTCACAGGGCTACATCGGCGGCAATGCGACGCTCACGAAGACAGGCGCTACGTCTGACGACGATCTGATCTACGACGAAGGTTGGTCTGAGAACGGATCTCCCGGCGCGAACTTTGAAGTCCGCATCGGACTCCCGGATTCTGAGTATGTGGTCTATGTCGACAGTAATGCTTTGTTTGCGGTAAGCGGCAATCCTGGTTATGTCTTCCTCGATCCGAACAATCCCAGCCTCAAGTCGCTCCCCAAGCTGACCGACCCTACCGGCGTGCATAAATTCCTCGGCTGGTCGAATAATCCGGGCGTGAACAACGAAGTCAATATTGGGTCATACGACGATGTCTGGAACTGGCAGTGGGGCGACGTGGGCGGTGGCATGCTTGTCTACGCGGTCTGGTCAGGCGACGACGATCAGCTGGCGACACTGACCATCGACTCGAACGGCGCGGGCTTCCCGCAGGCTGTTCTCAGCTATCCGGCGGGTACGGACTGGCGTTGGAATGTGTTCGATGACTACGCGGGAGTACCTGACGGTTGGCAGACGACGTACACGGACAGCGCAGGCGTCCACTATCTGCTGGGCTACTCGACCTCGCCGGTTCCTTACTTTGAAGATTATGATAACGGCGGTTGGCCGGGGGACGCCCCGAGTCCGACCTGGGATGCGAACCTGACGCTCTACGCGCTGTGGTCGCGGGCCATTCCGGTCGACGCATCGACGATCAGCTTCAACTTCAACCGCGATGCGGGTGATCTTGATACCGTGCCTAACGGTTTTACGCCTCCGTTTGTGGTGACCTTCGGGCAGCCGCTTTCAGCAAGCTTCTATGATCTGGGTGACGGAGAGAGTCCGCCGAGCTATATCGACGACACCTACTGGGACTACGGCTGGCCTCAGGGGCCGGACTGGGGCGATGCTTTCAGCGACTTTACGATTTACTATCACTTCCAAGGTTGGTCGACCGATCCGGGTCCGAATAATACGGTCAACGTTGATCTGAATACGGTGGTTGATTGGACCGGCCCCAGGACCGTTTACGCGGTCTGGGATGAGATCCTGGTGCCTAACGCTCAGGTATGGGCCAACGACCCCAACGATCTGAAGATCACCTCTCCGGCTGATGCGACGCTGAGATCTGTTGATGGCGTGTTTAACCTGAGCTATACCACGAGCTATGACCTCTCCATGGTGGATCAGATAATCATGCCGGACACCTTGATAATCAATCTGTGGACCTATCAGGATCCTCAGGTTGGCATCAACACCGATACGCTTGAGGTATTCGTGGACGGGGTGGATGTGACGGACTTAGTTTCACTGCTTGTTAGTGATCCGGATACCGGCGACCCGATTCCGGCTGAGGGCTTGCAGGAGGATGTGTACCTGGAAGTCGAAGATCCTGCTTTGATTGCGGCGTGGTCGGGTAAGAAGATCACGGTGCAGGCACAAGCTCAACTCATGCATCCTGACGAGGTCGAACTTCCTTGTAAAGTTGAGGGTGAGTTTGTTGTTTGGGTAGCGTTGTACAACAGCGCTCTGCTTAATGACGAGTCTATATATTTTGATCGACCGCCAGTCTTCCATAACCAACGCCTCATTGATGAGGAGAACGACATCTGGTCCGGGTTTGCTCCCTACTCCATTGACATTCCGGTGGCCGAAGAACCGCCGGTCAATCCGCCGGTGGCTCCTGAGAAGGATACAGGAAAGCAGAGCGTGGTAAAGATCAAGACTACCCTGCCAAAGGCGGGAGACAGCACCGCGCTCTCTCTGGAGACGGTTGGCGATCTGCTGGGTCTGGCTGTCGTGCTCGGCTTTGTTCTGCGGTACCGTCGCCGCGAGGCATAAGGGGACGGTTCCCTTTCGTTACATTTTGAGAGCCGCTCCTCAGGGGGTGGCTCTCTTTTGTGTCTGAAGTTGCGCCGATCCCGCGCTCCCGTTAGAATAGTAAGGTTCACTTTCACACAGCCCCGTGAGAAGTAACACACCCGATTCCTTTGGGAGGATGTACGTGAAAACTTATTATGCAAAACCGGGCGAGGTCGAGCGCGAGTGGTTGCTCATCGATGCGACTGACTTGGTGCTGGGCCGGCTGGCGACTCAGGTCGCGATGATCCTGCGCGGCAAGAAGAAGCCGACCTATACGCCCAATGTTGACACCGGTGACTTCGTAGTCATCGTCAACGCCGAAAAGATCCGCCTGACGGGTAATAAGGCCGACCAGAAGGCCTATTATTCCTACAGCGGTTATCCGGGCGGTCTGAAAGAGACCAGCTTCAAGACGCTTATGGAAAAACACCCCGAGCGCGTGATCGAGAAAGCCGTGCGCGGAATGCTGCCAAAGGGGACGCTGGGCCGTCAGATGGGGCGCAAGCTCCATGTGTACGCAGGTCCTGAGCACCCGCATCAGGCGCAGAGTCCACGCCAGATCACTTTGGAGGCATAACGATGGCTGAAGAGAAGAAGACCGTAAAGGCAGAAGAAGCCGAGGCCACCACTCCGGTTGAGGTTGAGGAGGCTTTGAAGAAGAAGCCTGCGGCGAAGAAGCCGGCGGCGAAAAAGTCCGCTGAAGAAAAGCCCGTGGCTGCTGAAGAGAAGGCTGAGAAACCGGCGGCGAAGAAGTCGGCGGCGAAGAAGGCTCCCGCGGAGGAAGCTCCCGTAGAGGAAGCTCCCGCGGAGAAAGCTCCTGCGGAGGAAGCTCCTGCGGAGGAAGTTCCCGTCGTGAAGGAGCCGGCGGCGAAGAAGGCGGACAGCGCTGAGAAGCCCGTGAAGGAGAAGCTTGTTCTGCCAAAGCCGACGGTATTCTATCAGGGTACCGGGCGTCGCAAGAACGCTGTGGCGCGCGTGCGCGTCTTTGCCGGGAGTGGCAAGATCTACTGCAACGGGCAGTATGCTGAGGACTACTTTGGCCGCGCGGCCCTGAAGACCTTCATCGAGGCTCCGCTGCGCGCTGTTGACGGCGTTGGCAAGTTCGATGTGATTGCGCTGCTGACCGGCGGCGGCATCTCCGGCCAGGCAGGCGCCCTGCGCCTGGGTATCGCCCGCGCGCTGCTGGAGAGCAATGAGGAGCTCCGCGCTGACTTGAAGCGTGTCGGTCTGCTCTCGCGCGACCCCCGCATGGTGGAGCGCAAGAAGTACGGCCTGAAGAAAGCTCGCAAGCGTCCGCAATTCAGCAAACGCTGACGGCGCCTCACTCCGCCTAAGCCATTCAGAGTGACCCGTAGGGGCGCAAGCCCAATACGGGTCGCTCTTTCAAGGCTTACGCAAAGCGATGCGCTCGTCAGTTGGAAGATCCATTTTTCCTGTCTTTCCTTTGTCGACTATCCCGCGTGTGGGGAGGTTTTTATGGCAAACAAACTCTTTGGTACTGACGGTATCCGCGGTGTGGCGAACGCTGATCTGACGCCGGAGTTGGCGTTTCGTCTGGGCATGGCGCTGGGGCAGTTTCTGGCCGATGGGCAGACTCATCCGCGCTTTGTGATCGGGCGTGACACGCGCCGCAGCGGGACGATGCTCGAGTCCGCTCTGGTGGCGGGTATTACTGCGGCCGGAGGCGACGCCCTGATCGCGGGCATCGTGCCGACGCCGGCAGTGGCCTTTCTGGTGCCGGAGCTGGGCGCCAACGGCGGGGTCATGATCTCTGCCAGCCACAATCCCCCCGAATACAACGGGTTGAAAGTTTTCTCCCGCGAGGGCTTCAAGTTACCTGACGAGCTTGAGGCGCGCATTGAGCAGGCGTTGGCGACCGCGCCGCCGACTGCCGGACGCCCGACGGGCAGCGCGGTGGGGCGTGTGCACGACATCCCGGATGCGGCGGAGCGCTACCTGGCGCACGACCTCGCTCTGCTGCTGGGGGATCCGGGCGGCGAGCGACCGCTCGCCGGCCTGCGCGTAGCCATCGACTGCGGTCACGGCGCAGCGGCCCGTCTGACGCCGACAGCCTTCGAGCGCCTGGGAGCCGAGGTCACCGCGCTTAACACGGACTTCTCCGGCGACGACATCAACGTGGGTTGCGGGTCCACGCACCTGGAACCGCTCAGCGAACTGGTGCGGGGCGGCGGATTCGATCTGGGGCTCGCACACGACGGCGACGCCGACCGCCTGCTGGCGGTCGATGAGCGCGGCGAGATGGTCGACGGCGATCAGATCATGGCGCTTGTGGCGCGCGACCTTCAGGCCCGCGGTGAGCTGACCGGCGGCGCGATCGTGGCCACGGTCATGAGCAATCTGGGCTTTGTGCGCGCGATGGAGGCGGCTGCTATTGAGGTTCGCCAGACGCAGGTAGGGGATCGTTACGTGCTGGAATGCATGCGTGCCGACAGCCTGGTCATCGGCGGCGAGCAAAGCGGACACATCATCTTTCTGAAGTACAACACGACCGGCGACGGACTGCTCACTGCGCTGCTGCTGGCGCGGATCGTAGCCGGCGCACGCTGCCCGCTCTCCGAACTGGCTACCGGAGCGATGAAACGTTACCCTCAGGTGCTGGTCAACGTGCCGGTCGCCGACCGGGATGCCGCGAGCACAAATGCGGCCATCGCCGCGGAGGTCGCCGCGGTCGAGGCCGAGCTGGGCGAGCAGGGACGCGTGCTGCTGCGGGCCTCCGGTACCGAGCCGATCATCCGCGTCATGGTCGAGGCGGCCGAAGAGGAGCAGGCCCGCGCCGCCGCTCATCGCCTCGTTGCGGCGGTCAAGGCCGAGCTGGCTTAAACTTGAGCGTATGGACGCCCCGTTCACTTTCCAACTGATCTCTCTGGGCGCCGGCGGCGTTGCCCCCTGTGCTCAGTGTGCGCGCGTTGCGGACGTACCGGCAGCCTCGCGCGAGCCTCGCAAGACCGAGGCCGTGCTGGCCGAGCTGGCCGAGATCCGCCAGGCTGACGTCGCCTTTGGCGGCTTCGAGCCCTTTGCGCATCCGGATCTGCCGCGCCTGATTGCGGCTGCGCGCGACCGTGGCGCCTGCCGCCTGCTGCTGCAGACCGACGGGGGAGCTCTGGCGCAGGGCGGCAACGCGGAAGGGGCGGCGGCAGCCGGCGTGCGTGTTTTCGAGATCGTCTATCACGCCGGCGACGAGGATGCCGACGACACCTGTACGGGCCGGCCCGGCCTGGCGCGGGCGCGTCGCGAGGGGATCGCCGCGCTGCATCGCGTCGCAGCCCAGCACCCCGACTGGCATCTGATGATCTGCGGGCGCGCGACACTCTGCCGTCACGCCGGTCGTGGGGCGGCTCTGACCGGCATCGCCCAGGCAGCGGTGCGCGACGGCCTGGACGCCCTTCGAATCCAGGCGCGCGACCCTGGCGCCGTACCCGCTGCGACCCAGCTGGACGCCGCCGCCGAGATCCTCACACCCTCCGGCATCTGGCTTTTCGGGGACGCTTGCCAGTCCCTGCTGGAGGGCGCGGCGCCCTATCATCTGCGACAGGAAGTCGGAGGACCTGCTGCTGCCGCACCCGATCCCGGGCTGCTTCCGGAACCGGCGCCCTCAGGCCCGCTGTCCTCTCTGGAGGCCACCTCATGAGCCCGCGCGAAAAGTTCGCCCGCGACAGCGCCAGCGTCGTCCTGATCAGCATCGACTGCCCCGGCTACAGCAGCTACGCCACGGCGCTTCTGCGCGAGAGCCTCAAGGCCGACCCGCGCCTGCCCGAGCTGCGCGCTCTGATCCTGAGCTTTCCCAGCGGACATGACCCCTGGTGGATCGTCTGGCGCCTGGCCCGCCTGACGCCCGCGCCGGACTTCGTCTGCTTCTCGGTCTACTGCTGGAACAGCGCCGAGCTCATCACTACGGCGCGCTTGACGCGTCAGGTGCTTCCTGACGTAAAGATCGTCTTCGGCGGCCCCGAAGCCGGTCCGCAGGCCGCAGACTGGCTTGCTCGCTACCCCTGGCTTGACGCGGTCGCGCTGGCGGAAGGCGAGCGGGTTCTGCCCGAACTCGTCTACTCCTGGGCGCGCGGCGGCGACCCGACGACCATCCCCGGCCTGGCTGCTCGGGACCACACAGGTGCTTTAGTGTCAGCCGTGCCCGCTGATCCCATTGAGCCTCTGGACGCGCTCCCGTGCGCCTATACCGACGAGCATCCGCCTGCAGTCGACGGCAGCGCCTATCTGGAGACCTACCGTGGCTGCCCGCATGCCTGTAGCTACTGCTTCGAGGGTAAGGGCCTCAAGCGCATCCGTTCCTTCAGTTACGAGCGCATCGCAGCCGAGGTCGAGCGTATGGTCGCCACGCCTGGTCTGAGCTCGTTTTCCGTTATCGATGCGGTCTTCAATCTCTCGACCGAGCGCTTGGAGCGCCTTACTGAGATCTTCGAACCCCATGCCCGACGCGGCCTGCGTCTGCACACGATCGAGGTCGATCTGGAGCACATTGACGCCCGCCAGGCTGAACTCCTGGCGCGCTGCGGCGTCGTCAGCGTCGAGAGCGGCCCGCAGACCACCAATCAGCGCGCCTTGGAACTCGTGCACCGCCGCTTCGATCCCGAGCGCTGGCTCGCCGGCCTGCGCGCCTGCCAGGCCAAGGGGATTGCGGTTGAGGCTGACCTCATCGTCGGCCTGCCGGGGGATCGCCCCGCCGACGTGCGGGCCTCGTTGGACTTTGTCGCGGCAAGCGGCGCCGACATCCTCCAGGTTTCGACCCTGCGGATCCTGCCCGGCACCGACCTCTGGGCGCGCGCCGACGAGCTGGGTCTGGAGTTTGACACGGAAGCTCCGCACGAGATCATCTCGACTCCCGACATCAGCTATGTCGAGCTGCGCCAGCTGGAGACCTACGGTCTTGCAGTCCAGAAACTCCTCCGCGGGCGCGCCCCTCAGCGCTCTTCAAAATGACAGCATGGTTAGTTTTGCGAATAACGGGCGCCCATATATGGTAGGATACTTCTGTCTGCCATAAAGAGTTACTATGGCATGGAGAATGGTGTCGGAATGTGAGGAGTGTCTTGGTGACGCATATAAAGCGATGGATAACGCTTACTGTCGTCTTGACGCTTCTATTATCTGTGCTTCCTGCTGCTCGCAGCTACGCGAGCAGCACCAACATCACCAGTAACGTGCAGGTTTCAACGACCTACTACCTTCCGCAGGGCAGCGGCTGGATCAACTCGCGGCAAAGCGAAGTCGCTCGGCTTCCCTGGGGCGCCGGCGCCGCCGTGCAGCGAGTGGCCGTCCGCTGGACCCTGAAAGGCGCCGCGTCTTCTGCCCTGACCGGTGATTACTTCACGTTCTCGCTGCCGCTGGTGTTCAGCGCGGAGGCGACAGCCAGCGTGCTCAGCGCGCAGGGGACGCCCATTGGTGTCGCGACTTTCGCGCGCAACGGCGCAGTCAGAGTCGATCTCAACACCTCCAAGCTCTCGTCGGCGGAGCTGCCTCTCACGCAGGGCTACGTACCCTTCATGGTGCGCCGGCCTTCCTCAACCGGGGGAGGAAGCGCGACGGACTCAGGCGGTGCGGGAGCAGGCTCAGGCGCCACGTCTCCCTGGAACTGGCTTCGTCGCATAGTGACGGGCAACGACAGGACGGCTCCCAGCCCCCCGTCTCCTGGCGCGACTGACAACGGGCAGGGTTCGGAGCAGACGACGAAGCCCTCTGAGACGACGACGACTCCGTCGCCACCTACCAGCGAAACTACCGGGACGGCGCCCGTCAAGCCCGCTCAGCCGGAGAAGGGGAAGCCCGACCCGCTCGCGCTTGATGTGGGCAACATAGGGACGCTCGTGCTCTCGCTCATATCCGTGGGTGTGTTCGCGCTGGCCTTCCTGATCGCGCGCAAACGTCGGCAGGCTCGGCGCGCCCGTGTGCGCTCCCGCAGCTGACCTGTTGGCGCCTCCGAACGGTTTATCTGCGGAGACGCTTACAAGGGATAGCCCTATACCGTGCCCTCAGTGTATAATATGGACTTGCTTATGTAAGGTTCGATGGAGAACCGGCTTCGCGCCGGATTAGTGAGGGAAACATGCTGCAATCTTTAAAGATAGCGCTGGGGATTATCGCGCTGGTATCGGCTGTAGCGCTTGCGGCCATCTTGATACTTATCAAGGATAAACAGAAAAAGCATTCCGCGATTGCAATCCTGGTCTACCTGATACTGGTGGCAGTGCTCTTTTATGTTGAGGTTATCCAGTACCAGCGTTGGTGGGCTATTCCGGTGTACGCAATCTTCCTGATCGGCGTGCCGATAGCGCTGAACTACGTAGTTGCGCATTTCGATACTTTGAAGCGCGGGAGCAAGAGGCCCGCTACTCCTGCGGAGGTACCCAGCACTCGTCCGGCACAGTGGGCCGCACAGTCTGCCAAGCCGGCCGATCAGGGAGCCCCGCGGCCCGCCACGGCTGAAGACATCGCCGCGAAGCCGGCGCCTAAGACGCCGCCGCGTCCGGTGCCAACCCCCGCGACGCCGACGCCACGTCCGGTGCCGCCGACAACGCCGACGCCACGTCCGGTGCCGCCGACAACGCCGACGCCACGTCCGACTCCGGCCCCTGCGGCGCAGACGCCGCGTCCGGTTCCAACGCCGCCGCCGACCCCGACGCCGCGCCCGGTGCCGCCGATGCCGACTCCGGCCTCTGCGACCCCGACGCCACGTCCGGTTCCAACGCCGCCGCCGACCCCGACGCCACGTCCGGTGCCGACGCCCGCGCCTGCGCAGACGCCACGTCCGGTGCCGCCGATGCCGACTCCGGCCCCCACACCGAAGCCGACTCCGGCTCCGGCCCCGATACCGACGCCCGCGCCGAAGCCGATTCCGGCCCCCATACCGACGCCGACTCCGGCTCCGGCCCCGATACCGACGCCGACTCCGGCTCCGGCCCCGATACCGACGCCCGCGCCGAAGCCGATTCCGGCCCCCATACCGGTGGTTCCGGCCCCGATGCCGGCTGCAGCTTCGGTTGCGCCGACTCCGGCCCCCGCTCCGGCCCCTGTGCCAGCTCCGGCCCCGGTCCCGGCGCCCACGCCCGCTCCCGCGGCGAAAGAGATCACTTTCGACTCCATCTACGCGAAAGCCGACAAGATCAAGACTCTGGGTCATCCCGTGGCGGCCGCCGACCTCTATCGACAGAGCCGTACGCTTGCTACCTCCGCGCAGGATAAGAAGAAAGCCTACTTCGCAGAGATCAAGTGCTATGTCGACAGCGGAGATCTGGCCTCTGCGCAGAACTTTGCCACAGCATTCAAGACCGATTACGAGTTGAGTCCTGTTGAACAGCTTAAACTCGATGCGATGCTGGCCTTCCTGAAGGGGTGATGCAAAGTTTGTGGAGATAAGCCCCTGGATGTCACGATAATGAAGTTGAAAACGACTAAGTAGAACAAGCGGCTGGGTGGAATCACTGCCGGGAAAAGGAGAAGAACACATGGAAACCAATAAATCGATACTTACGCGCGAGGTTGTTTCGCTGGAAGATCGGGAGACTGTCGGTATCGTCACGGATCTGATCATCGACTGCATACAGAACAAGGTAGGACATTTTCTCGTAAGCAGTCCAGCGGGTGGTGGCGTGTCGTTCCTCGCATTCAATGACATTATCGCGATCGGTGATTCGTATATCACCATCAGGAGCAAGAGTCTGCTGACGCCGGAAGCAAGCACGCTTGCGGCTGACATTCTGAACCAGGAGTGCCGTCTGCTTGGCATCGAGATGCTTTCTGAGTCGGGCGACCACTACGGCTTTGTCCAGGGCTTCGAGTTCGACCCCAGGTCCGGCGCCATCACCAAGCTGACGGCCTATGACGCCGCCGCGGTTGAGTCGCAGGGCATTCTGTTCCTGTCGCGCGACTATGTCTTCGTAGGCGCAGCTGGAAGCATTCCGGCCCCCGCGCCGGCAGCCGCGGCTCCGGTAGCCGCTCCGGCCCCCGCGCCAGCTCCGGCCCCCGCGCCTGCACCTGCCTATGCAGCTCCGCGTCCGGTCGCCCCGGCCCCGGTACCGGCCCCCGCGCCAGCTCCGGCCCCTGCGCCTGCACCTAAGGATGATCTGTCAGATCTTCTGATCGGCGCCACGGTCGGCGAGGACGTAACAAGCAAAGACGGTCAGTTCACGGTCAAGAAGGGTACGGTTATCACCGAGGCCATCCTGGCTGACGCCCAGAAGCACGATGCAGCTCTGCTTCTGACGATGAGCATCGACATCTAGACGCGTCTAGGCGTTCGTTGACTGCGTTCCCGCAGGGCGTGGCGGCAAAGTCTGCCACGCCCTGCGGCGCCTTGCCAGCGAACGTTTATCAACAGTTCTGACAGGATACACCGCGCGCTTTACAGCCCGTTTGGGTCTTTATTATGGAGGATTGCAACTCGTCATGCATCTGGCACTGGTAGGCTTAAGTCACAAGACGGCCCCGGTAGACATCCGTGAAAAAGTTACGTTTCCTGCTGATGTCCTTCCGGACGCGCTGACGGGTCTGGCTGCCTGTGCGGGTGTGCTTGAGTCGCTCATCATCAGCACCTGCAACCGCACCGAGTTCTACGCCGTGACGACTGATGAGGCCGACGGACCGGCCGTCTTGGCTGCGTTTATGGCGACGTATCACGGCTTGACCGCAGATATGTTAGCGCCCTACCTCTACATCCATACAGGCGAAGACGTCGTGCGCCACCTCTTTCGAGTGGCCGCCTCGCTCGACTCGATGGTGCTGGGAGAGGCGCAGATCCTCGGGCAGCTCAAGGACGCCTATGATGCCGCCTTTGAGGCTGGGACCACCAGCCGCATCTTCAACGAGATGTTTCGCCATTCCTTCACGGCGGGCAAGCGGGTGCGCTCCGAAACCGCTATCGGATCGGCGCCGGTCTCGATCAGCTATGCGGCCGTCGAACTCGCCAAGCAGGTTTTTGAATCGCTGGAGGGCCGTCGCGCTCTCGTCCTGGGCGCCGGCAAGATGAGTGAGCTGACTGCCACGCATCTGGAGGCCAACGGCGTGGCCCAGCTGTTCGTGGCCAACCGTACCTTTGAGCGCGCCGAGCAGCTGGCTGCTCAGTTCGAGCACGGCCAGGCGGTTCCCTTCGAGCAGCGCTACGAGCACCTGCGCGACGTCGACATCGTTGTGAGCGCGACCGCTGCTGAAGACTACGTGCTGACCGCGGCCGAACTGGAGCCCTACGCGAAGCGCCGCCGCGACCCGCTCTTTCTGATCGACATCGCCGTGCCGCGCGACATCGACCCAGCCTGCGGGGACTTCCGGCAGGTCTACGCCTATGACGTGGATGCGCTCAACGGCATTGTGGATGCGAATCTTGAGCAGCGTCAGCGCGAGGCCGCTGCGGCTGAGGCCATCGTTGCCGAGGAGATGGAGAGTTTCGAGACCTGGCTTGAGTCGATGGAGGTCGTCCCCACGATCGCCGAGATGCGCGAGCAGGCCGAGGCGATCCGGACCGCTGAGCTGGCGCGTGCGTGCAAGCGCCTGAGCGGCGAGCTGAGCATGGCGGACCTCAAGGTGATCGAGAAGCTGACCGAGTCGATCACAAACAAGATGCTGCATGAACCTACGTCGCAGCTGCGCGCCGCTGGCGGCGGTCGGCGCGGCGTGGCGGTGCTGGAAACGACGCGCTACCTGTATGGGCTTGACCGCAGGGGTGCGGGAGCCGGTGAGAGCGCCGGCGCCGGCGAGGGCGCTGCCAGCCAGAACAGCGGCTTTCGTCTGATCCGCTCGCTTCTGGGGCGACGCGCGACGAGCGCGACCCAGCAGATCGATCCGCTTGAGTTGGGAGAATAGCATGAGAGATAAACTGGTACTCGGCACGCGGGGGTCGGGGCTGGCACTGTGGCAGGCCAACTGGATCAAGGGACTGCTGGAGGCCGCGAGCGGCCTGCCCGTTGAGATCCGCACGATCAGGACCACCGGCGACAAGATCACCGATGTGCCGCTGGCCAAGGTGGGTGGCAAGGGGCTGTTTACGAAGGAACTTGAGGTCGAGCTGCTGGATGGCCGCTGCGATTTGGCGGTGCACTCGATGAAGGACGTCCCGACCGAGCTGCCGGAGGGGCTGGTGCTGGCGGGCATGCCGCCGCGCGCTGACGCCTGCGACGTGCTGGTCGCGCATGCAGGCGAGAACCTGCTGACGCTGCCCCAAGGCGGGCGGGTCGGCACGAGCAGCCTGCGCCGCATTTCGCAGGTCCGGGCGCTGCGTCCCGACGTCGAGATCGTTGATGTGCGCGGTAACTTGGACACCCGCATGCGTAAGGCTGAGTCCGGTGAGGTCGACCTCGTGATTCTTGCGGCCGCCGGCATCAGGCGCATGGGCTGGGGCGAGCGTATCACCGCTGAAATCCCGACTACGCAGATGGTCTCTGCCGTGGGGCAGGGGGCAGTCGGCGTCGAGATCCGCGTGGATGACGAGCTTATGGCCGGACTCTGCGCGGAGATCTCTGATACGGACACGCTTGTCTGCGTGCGCGCAGAACGCGTGGTGATGAACTTGCTTGAGGGCGGCTGCCAGGTGCCAATCGGCGCGTACGCGCGCTTTGTGGGCGGCGTTGGCGACGGCGGTGGCGAGAGGCGGATGCTGCTTGACGCGCTGGTGGGATCGGTCGACGGGACGCGCATCGTGCGCACTCAGGTCGAAGGCGCGGACAGCGCAGGCGAGGAGCTGGGAAGACGCGCGGTCGAGGAGCTGAAGGCCGGCGGCGCCCTGGAGATCCTGAACGAGATCCGCCAGGCCAACGGAGCCGCCGAGCTGCTGTGAGCCACGGTGTGAGCCACGGGGCCAGGTGCCTGGCTTGGCCAAGCCACGGGGCCAGGTGCCTGGCTTGACAGCCAGGACCGTCCCCGTTGTCAAGCCCGTGATGCTAGACTGAGATGATGGTAGCAACCGAAACAAACACCGACAGACCACTTGCGGGCAGGCGCATCGTCCTGACGCGCGCCGCTGGCAAGAACACGGACCTGGCGGCGCGCATCGCCGCGGCCGGCGGTCTGCCGTTCATCTTCCCGACCATCGCGACGGTACCTGTCGCCGACGATC
>JGI20166J26741_11761140_pt1 | contig 21323 bp, 7 predicted proteins | sample TergutCu122P5_FD_26741 | JGI IMG/M metagenome (IMG submission 26741)
TCAACACGCTAGACTAATATAGTGTTGAGTAAAAAGTGCATGTGTTGGTGTTTTATCCATTATTGAATTGAAAAATGCACGGTGAAACAATGAAATACTTTATTTCTTATTTATTTATTTATTTTAGTTCAATGGATCTCGACTCGCAAGATATGATGAAAAGTCAAACACAAATTTTTGGGTGTATGTTGTTATTATTTTCATTGTTGATGCATGACTGAATCTTTTACTTGATGGATCTTGTCATGAGGAACAACTGTACTAGAGTCAGCAAAGTAAAAGTAAGCTTCTAAAGTCGGATAACTCCATGTTGAACATTGAATGTTCTATGCAGCAACACTGAACACAGTAAGCACCTATAAAATCATATATAATCGTCAATTTCGACTTACCTCAATCATATTACGAGTCTCTCAGCAGGATGAATACTCTGCCTCATGATGGTGTCCTGTTTCACAATATTTTAGCCTATTAAACCAAGCAATTCGTCGAAAGAAGTAACTGACATCCCGTAGTATTGAAAGAATTTCTCCGGATATATTCTGTGGTTGTTGAAGGAAGTATGAAAATTACCTATCGAGAGACGATGTGATAGTGTAGGATGAGTCCACCATTGCCTTTTTCGACTAGTTTTTTTATTTCTTTCTACATCCTCCAACAATGAAAGCCCCCGCAACACATCCGATCTGAAGAGTGTTCATTTTTTGAAACCTAGCAGACTACTAAAACGCGCTGTTCAAACGCACATGTAGAAGAACCGATGCGGTTGGTATGCCCTATCAGCGTGCAGCTGGAACACTACTGTGTAGATAATACATAAAAGTGCTTAACAGCTAGCGTTTTGAGCGCTCATGTAGAAGCTGCCATAAATGTATTAAAGAAGCAGGTATCCATCACTGGTTTGTCACTACAGTGGGTGATAGTTTTTTAGCGTCATTTCCATTACAGTATGTGCATAACCAAAGAAAGGCCTAGTTCAATCCCAAGCATGTGGATTAATTAGCAGAGGACGACGAAAGTCATGTGTATGTTAATGGGTTCAGGTTCTCATTTCATCAGTAAATGTGACAACAGATGGGCTCTATCTTACCTAGTACGACGATTTGTACCATATTCACTTCATGATGCAACTGGTAAAGCGGGATATATTGCCACTACATCCATTATATTTTTCAGCATTATGTACAAAGTAATGGGCGACCATTTACATCCCCGTTCCTGGCAGGGTACTCCAGGCATTTAACTCCATTTCTAAAGCATTAGATCTTGCGAGTGGAAGGTCCCCGCTTAAATGGCTCCCAACTTTACTTGAACTAGCCCCACACATTGTCTCTGGATTATGTCTTATATTTAAAATGACATTTTGAAAATCTGCACACCTGTGACTCTTCATACTAAACTGATGGGATAGTGTTTCCCATTCACTACCTGTAAAGAACAGGTTATAGTTGTACACACTTCCCAATGCGGTATGGGGCATTCTTCACTTACACAAAGCAAATGAAGTGGGAATCTGACCACAGAGCCACTTAAAATACCAAAAATCCAGTTGAACCACTAATGTCATAACATACAAAAGTTGCTGTTTTAGTTACAATTACAAAAGACTTGCATTCAGAGAAATACATAACATATTTAACTGGCACATTCATATTGACTGATGCTGCTTTCCAGGCATTTCTGTATACAGGAACCAAACATAGTGAGCTGTAAAGGGCATGTCTTGATTTCTGTCTAAATGACACCACTCAGGTTAGATGGTATAACCTCTCTGAGGCATGCATTCTCTTCTTGTGTTTGTGATAGTTACCACTGCTAGCAAATGTTCGAGGGCAGTGTGGGCACTGGTACGGCTTCTCGCCTGTGTGCTGTACGGCATGAGTCTGCAAAAAATACCCACACATGGTACTGATAACTCTCACCATGTTCTTGACTGCATGCATTATCTGCTTACATTAGTATTCAACAATGTGATATGAATATTTGTTTATAAAATGACTAGCAAGGTGTATGACTGTCTGACAGTAAACCAACAGCAATCATAAATTTTAAAACATTTTGGAGGGGTAATAATTCCAGATCAAAGGTGGATAATGTGAGGCATATGTTTAACTTACAGACTTACTGTTATAATAAACTTCAGGAGTACGCACTTGAAATTATACAAATCAGTGGCTAAACCAATACTAAAATACTGGTAGTGGAAGTAAGCCATGATGTAAAAAGAACAGAAATTCAAGAAATGAGAACTTTCAAGACACACATGACTAGGAAGTCTGAACCATGTGACAGACTTAAGGCCAAGTGTATCAGTGAACAGATCATAACATGACAGAATATGTGAGCACAGAGAGCTGAGTTTGGTATGAAATTTGGACATTAAAGGGTAAAGGGAAAGATCAAGCAATGCTGAGAAAAGGATTTTAATGTCAATAAGCATTAAACTGCATAACCAGAAAAAGTGCTAAAAAAGCAAAATATGAAATTGGTATTGAAATTAGTCCCTTTGCATTAAAAATCTTCCTTTCTGATAAATCACTGACATGAAGAAAAGTGATAGCACACCTAATAAAAAACCCACATCATTTCATAATTTTACATTAACAAACTATAGCAAATTATAATGCATAATTTTACATAAGATTTGTGCATGTGTCTCTAACATACTACACAGTGTCTCTTTTATCACTGTCTGGAGCATGGTAGCTTAATCATATTGGAAGCCTGCATGTGCCAGGAGGTCCTGTGAGAGCCAAGGTGATGAGGATAACAATGAAAGAATCTTGCTCTATCATATACATATAAATATCACATTTAAAGTTAAAGTGATTCATTATTCACTGCTGTCAAATCAAATACTTCAATTGTCTACATTTTCCCAAAAATTATCCTCACTGGATATTTTTAACAGACCAACCACCACTTTAAAAATCGACAGACAGTAAATGTTGCTATTGTTGTAACCATGTCACAAGTCCAAACATTACCATGGTGATCATTTCTATGATAGGCAGGCACTTCCTAAATTACCTCAATGGAGATAGTCTCCATACTCACAACTTATTGATTATAGACATAATTAAAAATTAATGCAGTGCACATCACAAGATTTGTATAAAGGTCCAAAAATCATTACATCATACACACCATATAAAGTAATGTACACACTTTCCACATGTATAGGTACCATGCCATAAAGGGTTATAGCAGCAAGGCACCAAACCCACAAAGATGAAAAGGAGAAGAATGAAAGTGAAGATTGTACATATAGATCTACATGAACATTAAGTGTTAGTTGTACTGGCATGTACTCACCCTAAGTCCTGATCTGAGTTTGAAGGTTTTCCCACAAACAAGGCACTTATATGGACGTGCACTGCTGTGACTCCGCACGTGCACATGCATCCTCTGTTTGTCATTGAATGCCTTATTACAGTGCGGACATCTGAACACCCGACCGCTGTGGCCCCTCATATGGACCCGCAATGTGAGATCACTTTTCAACCACTTGCCACACACTTGGCACTGCTTTTGTTCACTTTTTGCCACATGTGAATACAAGTGTCCTTTCAGTGTTCCTTGGGTTGGAAATGTTTTGGGGCATATATGACACATAAATTCACACACTCTGTCATGTACATTTCGTTGATGAGCAGTTACACCTCCCTGGGTGGCAAACCTGAAGACAGAAATTTATGAAAAGACATCAATACTATGTTGTCCCATTTCATTTTAAAGTTCAAGTTACAGATGTCAGTGGTACAAAAAGGGAGTGGTCAGCTGCATGGTATGGGTTACATTACTCACAGGAAGAAAGAGCTTCAGGTACCTACTCAATAGAGGCTGACCAATCCATGTAGCCTGTACATGAGGTGTAGGAGAGGGAAGTCCAAAAACTTGTCTTAAAGTGAGTCTTCATCATTCAGTTGATAAGCAGACAGTCAATTGACTCATTCAGGCTTGTGTCCAAATCAGATACTTTAGTGGGAAAAAAAAGTTTAAGTAGAACTCACACAGTGTACTTTATTGTTGCAGACATTTTCAGTACAACAGATCCATCCAACTATCCAGCTGTGTGACTACAGAGGTAGTGCCAGTGGCAGTAATAAAAAAATCATATTTAAAGATTGATATTTGTACACTTGTCTTTGCCTGGTACTTGCCATGAGGGGTTTCATGTTTCCTACATTTTGTTGATTGAAAATGTCCCGGTGAACGCTAGCTGACTGTTGTAATCTCAAGCCCTTGAGATTAACTTATGGGAAGCCCAGAAATTCTAATGGTTTATTTTGATGTGTTCTTGGACAAAAAATTCATAACATACTGACCCCCACATTTAAACACACTCATCCATTTTATGTAGTCGTATGTTCACAGCACACATGAATATGAATGTGCGTCTATAAAAGCATATATATAATATGTGTATACATTTAATTAGGATTTACTGCTAAGTGAGGTTATCCAATAAACAGTTGAAAGACAAAATTAGAGGGACAAAAGAAGGGGCCTCAACCAACAATCCATGTTCTTGATTTACCTTCCTACCTTACTAGTACACATGCAAGTTCACTGAACACAAACGTCTTATCAATGTTCTAGTTTTAGTAACTCAGCATTTGCATCATCATGATGCCACATGTGATAAGCCCATAGCTTAGCATTCTGTACACATCACTGGTGCAAAGTGTGTGAAGCTATGTAGCTGCACCAACATAATACGTATTTTATGTGTGGTCTGTTGTGTTGTCAATTTCATAGAAGCATAAGGCAAGAGGAATTGGGAAAATTTAGGATATTATATAATTTGGAACTCTTGAATCATATAGGTCACACAGTATAATTTGGGTAGTGACACCAGTTTGGTTGCAATGGGCTGGATATGTAGCTCGGATGTGGATCACTAGGGATGAATGACAAGGACACATGCCAACAAGGTTGTTAGGACAGTAGGTGGTTTGTGCTGGCTCAGGACTGTTACTGTCACTGTTCTGTTACAGTGATGCTGAATCTTCTTGGCTGTACTATCACAGAATCGTTATCAGTAACAGACAAGACATCTCCAATTGCCATGCCTGTTTTAGAGAATATGAGAAGCACTGACTGTTTTTAAGGTTTGCAAAAAGGCAACTGCAAGTATGCAGCATTCTTCTTCTCTCAGTGCTCCTGAATGACACTTAAAGGCAATATCTCATCTGTGCTGAACATGCCAGTAGTGTTTGGGATTCCTTATTCAGAAAGATGTTACCCAGCAAACTCTCCAGATAACAGGTGGCCAATTTTTGTGAAATTAGTGCAAAGTGGACACCACCTCAGACAATCACATTTGTCTACTCTGGTCATACAAAAGGACCTCAATTTGTACTGGTCCAAACTTCTAAGGTGGCAATACACTAATCTCGTATACTTTAACCTCCAAAAATATATGATGGTAGATCTGTGGAAAATATCCAAATACAAATTTCTTTAACAAAATTAAAAATCACAACATGGTAACTGCATGAGATATTTTGGTTTAATAATAAGTGGTAAGTCAATATAACTTGCTACTATTATGTAAAATTTGTGTGAAGTTCCATTATACTAAAGATCTGCTACACTCAAGTGTGTGAAAAATTCTGAAATACTGAAGAATTGACAAGCACACTGTGGTTTATTTCAGGAACAAAGATTTGGAGAAAACATTAAGGATGAAAACAAAGTAATTCTAAATGTTTTAAATGAGATATGATGTCAAATCCTTGGAACTTTTAACATATACCACTATGAGTGCCTTAACATTTACTTTCTTGTGACCAACATTATTCATGCATACCATGCTAGCAGAACTTACTTTTTTCCACATGTGTTACAGACAAAAGCATATTTCTCAGTGTCTGAAAGATGACTTCTCAGATGAGCCCTAAGATTTCCTTTAGACACAAATCCCCTAAGACAGTGTTCACATTTGAATGGTCGTTTGTCCTCAGGTAGGTGATGTATAATGTGTCTCTCATATGTCAGTTCACTCGCTAGTTCCTTTCCACATTCTCGGCACCTAAAAAGTCCAAACATATCTTTAAAAGGAATGGCATAATCAAGACTTAAGAAAGCCTAACTGTCAGGTTAGTATGACGCCTAACATTGTCAGTCATTGCCTTAGTATTTGCTGGAATGTTATTCTATTATTTCCTTATATTAAAGTTTGTTAAATTAAAGAGCTGCAACTTGTAGTTCAACTGTATCATGCAGATTCAAGCTTTAAGAGATAATGAACAGGAAAGATTTCCATTCAAACTATATGGCTAAGCAGTAGAAAAGCATGGAAGAGTGACTAGCATATGAAGGCATTTGCAAGAGTTCCAGAACTCACTTCTATGAGCACGAATGGCAAGTAGTACAACATATGCTAACTAGGTGCCACATTACAGCTATCTTCTGCGACCAGTATAGTTAGCTCTGCAGCCATAACTCGCCATTTTGCTATTCATCAAGGGGTGTTTATTGTATGTTGTAGGTGTGATCCATGATTTTCAAATGGATAATTTGAAGGAACAGTGCACTTCCACTATGCTGGAAGTAGCAATAATGCCTTACAGGGATCAGGAGAACAAAAGATATAAATTGCTAGGCATGAAAAATTCCCTCAGGCCTAGGTTGCCTGGACAACTGAATGTGTACAGTAGTGCCAAACATATAGAGCATGCCTGCAGTTTTCTAACTCCCTCTCCCATAAATATATATAAAAATGCACCAAGCAGAAAACACACCATAACAGTGAGGTTAATAGGTAACTCCAGTTTGGGTCATGAATATGGAAATTGCTTCATGTTACCATTCTAGCACCTAGAATTTGGAGGTTGCTCATAAATTTTCCAAAAATTTATGAGCAACCTCCAAATTCTAGGTGCTAGAATGGTGACATGAAGCAATTTCCATACTCACGACCCTGTCAAATGTGCATTCTCATATGAAAACAGAATAACTGGGAACTTGCGAAAAATGCGGAATTAAGCTGTAATGGCAAAATGGGACATGCACTTTGATGTACTTTGAAACAAATTTACACATTTTGTTCCAAACATGAACAATATACAAATAATTTCCAACAGCTTCATTTTGAAATGTAACTGAGCATATAAAAAAATTAAACCACTTCTTACTTGTAAATGCCTGGTTGAAGATGCTGCAGCATATGACTCACCACCAGGTGTTTTGACATCAACTTCCGGCCACAACAGATCACATAACCTTTTGTGTTGTGTTTTGACCTAAAAAAGCAACATATATGCGACTGCTTTCATATTCATATTCATATTGATAGTGACAGTTGGTAATATACAAAATTAATTCGTGCATTCTTCAAACATACAAAACAAAATCCCCTAAGCTAATAAAACTGATGTTTCATTTAGAACAACAAATATAAAAATACTCTGTTCATTAATGGAAATTAAATCTTAATTACATCAAACAATCCTTCCATCCATCCTGAAAAATGCCAGAAGAAGTTAATTTTAATAATCAAGATAAGCCAACCTAATGTTAATGCCAATGCAGGTAAGTATAGAAATCTGCATGATGCACTAACCACACACACTAAATGGAATGTTGACTGAGTACGTACAAACATTTTCTGTGTGTTTTGTATAGTTTTGTAGTTTCTTCAGCTCTTTTCTACACAATTTTAAAAATAAATGTGCCATGTCATTGCAACAGAAAGAACTCATTATGCCTCCTTCCCCTTGTTATATCTAGAACTACAGAACCATTTGCTGCTCTTAAATAATTAGAATGCATTAAAAATAAGCAGTAAAGCAATCCCTGGGCTGGACAAGCCCTGAGGGTTCCAGGAGGTTGAGACTTCCAGCTTTCAAGACAATGTGCACTTGAAAGTGGTATGATTGTTAGCCCCATGCATTGGCTGTATTAACCCCCAGGAAATATTCGTAGTACCTATTTCTGTTAGAGGCTGAGTTGACCCCAGGGCTGCATTGCAGCCTAAAGAATTACATCAATAAAAAATTCCATTGACACCAATGGGAATCAAACCCATGATCTTCTGGCTTGTAGTGCAGTGCCTCAACCAAATGTGCCACTGTGTAGCCCTAAAACTAAGCAGGCCATATCTATTGTAACAGAGTAGAACACTGTAAAATCTCAATCAAACTTTGCATACAGGGAAACATAACTTAGCTAATAAGCACCAGAAGCTACTGCCCCATCAACAGGTCTGTAAATAGTTAACAAATAAACAAGTGTTTAAAGTCTGAAGGTATGTTTACAATTTTTCTCCTTTAAAAATGTCTCAAATTGTTCACAGTTACTGACATAATTTGACAAGCTAAATGGAGACTGTGCATGGCAGCAAAAATTATTTTACATTCTACACAACTACCACTTCAGAAACCGCATACATTTCAAGGATTTATTAATCACAGAACTCCGCAAGTGAATTGCTTAAACTTACAGAACACTTCCTCCACACACTGCTTAGACAGACTGAAGACTTAGCTTCATGACACCTCATCAATTATTTAATGGTTACTGGGAACTTAACTACTTTCTTTCAACACACCTGTAATGTTTACACAGAAGGAAAAAGCTGGAGAAAGTAGCAGTCTCTGGTTCGCATATCTTGCAACTATAATTATAGAACCTGGACAATTGGGTATACATAGACAGCTCACTTAGATGGGTGTGGACATTACTTTCAGATTCTTCTGAATCATTTCTCCTTGCTGAAGGCACACTGCAGCCAGAATCACTGAAATGAATTAGGTAGAAGAGATCAACCACATATTGGACAAAATATTCAATTTAAGCCATTTATATTTACAATTGATCAGTCACCATCAAGACAACTCTTTATTGTTCTACACACCCTTTTCAACAACAAGCATGTAATGACCAGAACGACCTGCTCCATAAAATTTCAGTGTAGTTATCACCAAATATGGCCAACACATTATTGTACACCACATAGCAAACAAGCTCCATCCTCTGGGGACAACAAGAATCAGAAAACAAGAGAAGATCTTCAGGAAACAAACTAACAGACTGCACCCTCTCAAAACTGGCATACCTTGCTATGAAATTCCTCATCATTTATTTCATTGGTTTTAACATTTTATATTACCTGTATATATATTTTAAATCCAAACATTGACATCTCAGTGTAACCATACAAAAATTAAGTTGCATTTGTAATTTTATTTTATGTATTTTAATGACCTCAAGAAGACCACCTAGCACTTGAAAAATGTAGCTGTGAACTTGTCTGATAATATGTAATAAAGAGTTGTGTTGATGGTGATTGGTATATATTTATAATTTATAAAACACAATGGGATGTCCAAGATAAAAATTGTTTATAATTATATTTATTTATATTTATTTTCATCCATTCAGCCACAAATGTGACAAGTCTGACACAACTGACATTTAGCAACAGTGCGTATAATAAGCAAAGCTAACACTTTAATAGTGCAAAATTAACACGTATTCACTATTCACTCCTATACTAGTAGACATATGTGGTGCAGAAAATAGGTGTTTTAAGGTATATAACTTTTAATAATATGCAGGCTTTGGATACTAATAATAGGCAACTGTAAGACCCCAGGCTTTGGATACTAATAATAGGCCACTGTAAGACCCCTAAGTGATTTCAACACAGGTGTTGAGAGGACTCAAATATATATCGCACAATGGCATCATTGTTATCCCCTGCCTGTTAAAGGCAGCGCGCTTTTCCTTCAACCACACTGTTTAATTGCAGTCTGCATATGATGATCAGTTTTAAATCTGTTGTCTGAACATGCTGCTGTACCTACAGAAATAGATTTTGGCACATCTCTGAGACGAGAATGCACAATATGGTAAAGAGCAGTGAAATGATGATAAGAAAACTGGACACTGGTTAAAAAAAAAATGGGTATAGCTTTACAGTATAGTGACTAGGTATTTGGAAAACAGTGACATCAAAGTAAGGTGTGAGTAAGGCCAGTGTAAATATGTGTTCAAAGAAATGTACAATAGAGTAGACAATTACATATTAGGTGTTGGTCCACATAAAAACAAAGATACCTCTGACTTCCCGGTTCACTGCTTGCTGCTGTATTTCTTATACTGCCCTGAAACTTTGCGGCTGTATCGACTTGTACCTCTTCTACATCACTCTCCCCTGCTTTTGATACAGAATTTCGGTGACATTTATTTCTCAAATTATCAATGGGTATTAATGTTTTATCTGCTACTTTCTTGTTATTTCTGTAATGAACAGTTTCACTGGGAATATCACAAGCAGTGGAAACAGCACTAGCACCTTGAGAATAGTCACATCTTTTGTCACTGGTCAGTAGGCGATACAACAATTTACTTGCGGGAGATTCACATGTTATAGTATCAGGAAACACGGGCACTGAGTCTTCAGCAGAACCAGTATCATCATTTTCAAACTGTAATGGATCTGCTTCAACTTTAATATACTCAACATCAGTCTCATTAATGCCATCTGTTTCAGTGTCAGTTGGTACAAAACACTGTTCTTGTGAATGTGACAAACAGTTAGGTGAATTGTTAATTACACATGCCTGAGCTACATTATTAGAAGTTGTAATTTCACTGTCATTTCTGAAATTTTGTGAACATGAAGTAACATCTCGAGAAACTTCTGACTTATTCACACTTTTATTCATGTCAGCTTTAACAGATATGTCACCAATCTGACCACTTTGAAATTTTCTATGATCCAGAATGTGAGACACACATTCTGCAGTACCATAACTTTGTGAAGACAACATGCTATGAATATTCTGTTGAACCTCTTCTACTTTCAACACAAAAGAATGAAATTCTTCTAGTCGGTCACAACATAACTGACATATGGCTGTTGGTAAAGTGTCCTCAATACAGACCTGGAAGAAATTAATTAAATAATTTTTTTTATTACTGTTTCACCATGCATTCACTGAATCTTACATACCAACTAATGCACTTCTATACCCTCCAACATGTTTTGATCATTATTCAGATCACCTTCAGGGAGCTTGTAGGTTCCTTGTTAGTCACTGAATTTAAAAATTTTTAAAAATGTAAAAGGTCAATTGTGGTGATGTGGCAGCATAACGTTTGGTGTGTGTGCATGGCATTGTGTGTGGAGAGGTATGTTGAGTCCAACATACCTCTCCACACAGAATGCCATGCACACAAACCAAATGTTATGCTGGCATGGCGTTCTATACCTCTCCACACAGAACGCCACGCACACACACCAAACGTTATGCTGGTGTGGCGTTCTGTGTGGAGTGGTATGTTGAGTCCAACATACCTCTCCACACAGAACACCAAGCACACACACCAAACATTATGCTGCCACATCACCACAATTGACCTTTTACATTTTTAAATTTTTTTAAATTCAGTGACTTTAACAAGGAACCTATGAGCTCCCTGAAGATGATCTGAATAATGATCGAAACATGTTGGAGCGTTTTTACATTTTAGTCTAATATATTATTGTATATAGAAGTGCACTAGTTGGTATGTAAGATTCAGTAAATAAATTCTCTTTGCCACAAGCAGTTGAAAAGTACATTACATACATGTGACAGCAGAGAAATATGATTGAAGTAAATTCTCTCTGTCAATAGCACCTCAAAATTATGTCACATACCTTCCATGGCACAAAAACCTCATCTAATCCAATTTACAGATACTTGGCTGTCCAGTGATGCTGACAGACTTCCAATCAGTAGGTTACATAGGTCAAAAGGAACAAGTGGATAAACTTCACTTGATGTGTTCAACATTATGTGTATTTTAAAAGCATGGTTTCAACTATACAGTAATCATATATGGGGTTACTATTTGTAAATCACTGGGCAAGTTAGAGAGGTCCGTTTTAGGGTTAGCAACTGCTAATCAAACACACATTCAGATAGCTATACCTGACCGCCAATATTATAAAAGTACTCTCTCTAGATCACGTTGCACACAAACTTTAGTGTTGCATCATCATTAGTCATTTTGTAATCCAGTACATCATGTCATAATACAGTATTCGGTATAAACTTACAGCACAGTGAGATGTTAACTTAAGTATTTTACAAGTAATTGCACAAACAGTAATTTTATTGCCAGATTGAGCACTGCAGAGAGAGCAGCACCATCACTTGTTATGCAGCAATAATGCTGTCCACTGTGCAATGAAGACGTGCAATAAAATTCTCTTTGTGTAGGAACCGTAATGAAAACCTACATTCAGTATAATATTCTCAGGCTAGCAGCCGCATCAGGTGACTAAATAACGAGTAAACCATCTTTCTCAAGGACCATCTCTGTCTTCATCATTAGGGAGGTAAATCAGATGGTCCTTGAAATGTTGGTTTACTTGCCATTCAACCTCCTCGAAGTGGCTGTCAGCCTGAGAATATCTTATTGAAATTTAGTTGCCATGAAAGCTTTAAATTATGTATCAGAGAACCTACATACAGACATTTCATACCGGACAGTAGCTATCTACTTTCCTAGCATCATGTGTTTACATTTTTAAAACAACCAATATTTCAAAGAATGTTGCATAACTGAAACAACATTTATGTCCGGAAATGTTAACATAACGACAATATATACACCTTAATTTATGGCCCGGCTGTAATCATTGATGGATAAGATGGAAACTATATTGAAGGAAGGTTGTTAAAACTGATATTTAATGTACTGTACATTATGTTTGTCAAGCAAATAAGTATGATGTGATGTTTAACAACCCATCAAGTTTATGCACAGTAAACTTGTTTCCTACATCTCTCTCTCTCTCTCTCTCTTAGTGACTCCATCCTGCAAGCTTGCAACATGATTGGTTGATTGATTAGCAATTGGGCTTGAACCCTTATGGTCCTGATGCACCTAGGCCTTAAAAATGGGCCCTTTGTACCCCATAATCTCATACCAGTTCAGGGGAGCCCTATTCCTTTACTAAAGTTCTAGATGGCCCCCAGACTTAAACTCTTAATGTCCTCTGGGTCCAAGGAAAAAGAGCCCAGATGTACATATCTGAGTGAAGCCAAAGCTTCACACTCACAGAGAATGTGGGCCAAGGTTTCATCCTCTGCTCCACACCTCCTACAAAAGGGATTACTGGTTAGCCCCACTAAGTGAAGATGTCTTCTCAGGGTATTATGTCCAGCAAAAGGCCAGTAACAACCCTGGACTGTGTCCTATTGAAGGGCAAAAGACTGGTCTTTGGAGCCGGACTAGGGAACGTAATCAATTCTTGAACCTGTCTCTGAGTACTACTAAGACCTCACACCTTGCCAAATGCTGGTTATTCACCCAGCATTTTATCTTTCTTCTTATATTCTGCCTGGAGACCTGCAAGGATGGCTCAGGTCCAACAAACTTTTGAATAGAACCGTCTTTTCCGAGCTTGTCAGCAATTTCATTTCCTCGTACCTCAGCATGTCCATGGACCCAATACAGCTTCGCAGTGTGCCGGGTAGAGATATCATTCAATGCCTTTTGGCATTGTCATACCGATGGAGATGTCGTTTTGGCAGCCTGAAGAGCTTTCAGAGCCGCCTGGCTGTCACAGCAAATACTAACATATTTCTCTTGCCTAGCGTTCAATTGAATTTCATTGCAACATGCTGCTCAGCCATTCAGTGACATGAAATGTACAGGCAGTAAAGACATGACTTCTGTTTCTGTAGATCAAACAAATGCTACAAGCATAATCTTTGTGTTGAAATAAAAAGCCAGCCATGTTGAAACACAATTTGTGTTTGAAATGTATGTTGGTAAGCATTAAATAACTTCCTGTTACTAAAATGAATGCTCAAATCTGAACCTGGAGGGATTTTTTTCTCCCACATATCCTAACTACCTGTCACTAAAATGAAATATAAACCCTAACTGTGGTAGTAGTATGAAAGGCACACACTGCTGGGACAAAATCTATGTTTTAAATGTATTTTGGGACCTGAAAAGTGAGTTTTTGTCACCACAATGAATCCCGAAGCGAGGGAGAATTTTTTTAATGTATCTTGAGTACTGTCACTGGACCTAGTATGAATATATTGTGAGGGAAAATCATATTGCATCACTTTCAAAAAAACCTAACACTTAGGGAACAGAAATAATAGCATTTCAAAGTAGCAGTGAAAGAAGATTGCAAAACTTGTGTTCAAGAAAACAAATAAATCACGCTCTTATTCTGCTCTTGTGCAGAGTCTGGGATTATAAGTATTAGTTAAGTCGGTGTAAACGGTACATACAGGACAAATTGGAACGATCAAATATGTCAAATAGTTACGTTAGCCCTAGTAATTATCGGAACTTGAGTTCATAGATGTTTAAAACTATGTGTCATCGCAAAGTTGTTCCCACTGGTGTTTCACTGAGACGTGTATTTGCAATTGTAAATGTAAAGGACCAAAATGCCGCCCGCTGACTAAATCAACTTCTTTGATTTTGCTATACATGCCATCACGGCAGTTTCAAGTTTTAAATAATGTACTCCCACATCCTCTCTCAAAGGCAACCTGCCATTCGTACCCATTCTACTAAGTACGTAACAGCAACGTAACTTCAGTTGTCGAATAGAATTTATTTTATTCGACAGAGCCTTGATTGGACCTAGCCAAGGATGGATAATATGTCGCATTCAACAGATTGTACCTTAACACGCAGGCAGCAAAGTTGCGGTTTTGAATTCAGTTTATCAGGAATATTTTGGAAATTTAACCTAGAAACACGAATCACGATCCTGAGAGTGAAGGGAATGCTCCTGTGAATCTTACCCATAGTGATAAATGTTTCCAGATTTTTTGCTGATACCTTTGCCTTCTACCTTCATCACCTAGTACGTCAACATTGTTTGAGTCGGTAAATAAACACAATCGACATGCATTTCGTATCAGTATGGAATTCATCTTCGATATAACTGGATACAGCATAAACTTCCGCAAACTTGCTTTCGATGGGACATTACTAGATGAGGCTGATACATGGATCTGATACATAGGTATATTTAAAACGTCCTGCTGCAGGAGGGAAGTAAAAATCCAACGATATTTGTATTGGTTACATACGGACGTGTTTTGTAGTTCGTAACGTGTGATTTTATGAATGGTTGGTATCTACACTGGTGGATATGTGGTTGGTATTATGAGCCGGAAGTTTATTTTGCGTCGAAGGCGTTTACCATTATTTCCGTCTGTGTTGTTTTCTGATTGATTTATATGTTAAAACAAGTAACTGTACTATGTTGAAGTGCGTATAGTTCAGTTATGAGTTTATATTGAGACTGTTCTGTGCTGAACCACTGTGGCCATACGATAATATCGTTTAGTGGAGGCTGCTGTAATTATTATAATAAGTGGATCAGTTCTAGTAGTCGTATCGTAACGCATTTAGTACTACACTTCAGTACTGTATTTTGCTGCCAGTCAGTACTTCTATGTCCATAATTTGCAGGTGGCCTCGATTTTTACTGCTTTAGACATTGCTTCTTGTTTCGGTGTCAGTGTTCGGTTCATGAAGTTCGTACACAGCTGCTTAACCCGGCAAAACTGTAAGCATCTGTGATGCACTCCCTTTTGCAACAGATTTCTTGAATAAAACAGGATAGAATTTACATTACACAGATCGTTCTTCGGTCTGTGCCAGAGGTTGCAGAACATGCAAAATTTGGATTTTTCATACAAAATGAAGTAACTGACACAACTATAAATAAAAATAAATATATGTATATATTATTGTATGGTCCATTTACAGACACTGTACGACGTAGTATGCCAATCAGCGTTGTAAAAGTAAAGGTAAAATTGCCCTTGTGCATGCCATGAGGGCATATACATGGAGGAGAGGTACAGCTTCATTCATTTGTAACTTCAACTTCCTGGATGGGGGTGAGGGGTCAGCTGTATGTCCTTACCATTTGTCCCTTGGGAAGCATCCCCTATACCCATTGAATAGGAGTCTGTCTGGGCCAAAGAGCCAGACTGGATATTTGGAGAATAGAAAAATCTCTTTCCCAAAATGACGTGATCAGCCGTAAACATACAGTATAATATAAGCCAACATATGTGCTTGCCCATCCTTGTAGGGTCAACAAAGTTCTCTCCAAAATGCTGAGATTGGCTCTAGAACTCGCCCTTTCTCCTGTCCAATGGGTTCTTGCTTGCGAGTAAAACAGTTAGGACATGATAATGACCACTCACCTCCATCTAGTGCTGAGATACCTCTGCTCCCCCTAGACGACTTTGTGCTGTGGAAAGGGACAATTTTACATTTACCTTACCAAGAAATATTTTGTTTCCACTCGAAGTAAATGCATCAACAGAGTAGGAGTGACAGAAAAGCTGCCCTTTAAATGGAGGCTTAAATACTATTATATGATTTACACTTTTCATTGTAGACGGAAGATAAATGAGTAACTTTATACCTGTATAATTTCCTCCATTATGATATTTAGTGAGGTTGATATTTGGTATGTTAAATTTATATTTACATCTCTTGTTCAGAGTGGGTCCATGCGAGTTCATCTGCAATTTTTACAAGTTTCCCAGAAGAAATTTAGTAATCGGTGTAGAAATTCAGTTGCAAGCTGATAAATATTAAAGAGCCTACATAATTTTCTGCAATGGACTCTTTTTTTTTTTTTAACACATGCTGTTGTTTGAATGATTTTCTTTTGGAATTCCAACAGACAGTATTTCATACTTTATTACTGTCTGCTAAATTTCCCCAGAAGATAAACCCATATATTATAAAGTGAATATAAGCAAAGTGAAATGATTTTAAATTTTCTTTTTTCATGACTGGTATGACTGTACTCACAGCAGCAATACATGAAGAGTTTTGTTTGGGGGTAATATAGTCAGCATGTATCATGCTGCAGTGTAATGTATCAATTTGTAGGCCAAGGCATTTTTTGCTTCTACTTCCTAAATTAATTTTTAAACACATGCATGACTTCTTCTTCGTAGTAAATTTTATGAAGTTTGTTTTATCTAAGCTGAATGTTTGTTTGTTGGCTTATAATTAAATTTCAGGCCAACTCCTAAAAAATGAAGAGGAAATTTTTGCTTTTGTGGTTTTCCAGTATCTTCAGGAGCTGACAAACATTGCCAGGTATTTGTTCTGTACAGAGCAAGATGATGAAATACCTAAATCAACATAAGGGTACACTGAAGTGGAGACTGTCTTTGTACATACCACACTGAAAACTTGATATGCTTATTAAATGGTACTCCATCTACACTTGAAATGTGTGAATCATGACCTCTCAAAGTACAATTTTAAATGTCCTGAACTGACTGCAGTTGGTGTCCTGTTTGACTGTATGCTCTGCAACCTGCAGACATCAACATACGAATTGTATTTTAATCTGCTTGACTGACATAGGTTTTGTAAATACATGCTGATTGGTTCTCCTTTAGCTCATTTCAAGAATGCTAACATAACAGATTTCCTGATGATGTAAAATATTCCTTATATGCAACAGTTAATGAGTCAGCCTCACTGTATGTAACAATGTTAAAGACAAAATTATCCATGTTCTGTGCAGTAAGACAAGTCACCATACATATTAAACAACTGCATTATAATTAGATATAACAATATAAAAATGTGCGATGAAACCTCCTACATGTTTCAGAAATCTTCAGGGAGGTATGCCTCCCTGAAGGTAGCCAAAAGATGCAGGAGGTTTACCATGTTTGTATATTATTGTATCTTATTTTAATACAAACATAAGAGACTGTTATGCTTATATTATTTTTATTTTGTGGTTCAATGAACTATTATGTTAACAACAATACACTGTTCACTAACATTTATACTTTCATAGCATAGTTTGTTAAACCCTTTAAATCATTACTTCATGTAAAAGTGCCTGCACAGGAAACAGCTAAAAGCCTCATATTAATTGATCTTTGCTAGTGTAAAGTTAAAAGAATACTTAAAAAATGTAATTTCACAAATGCTGGTATATGAAGGAATAGACAAAAGTTTTGTGTTAAAAAACACATGAATGTTCAAATACAGTATGTGTAAAATCAGAAGACAGCCACCTTACCAAACACAGAAATTCACTCATATTTATTGACACATTCAAATTCATTACTACAATTTCTCCTTAAATTTGTCTATTAATCTTAGCTATCTTCCAAACTGTTTCCATACACAGGAAACAAAATCTGTGAACTGAATAGGGCCTTCTAAGTGAGACCACTTAGGTTAGATTGCATAACTTCTCCTTAGCATGCATTCTCTTCTTGTGGGAATAATAGTTGCCACTGTTGGTAAATGTTCGGGGGCAGTAAGGGCACTGGTAAGGCTTCTCACCTGTGTGCTGTACTGCATGAGTCTGAAAAAAATAGCCACATGTTTCTTACTACATGCTTCCTGCTTAAGTAGTAATAAAAATAAGATGGGGAGATTTCTGTTTATAAAAAATTAGTAAGGTGTATGATTCGGAATGTGTAATAAGCCTATTTGCTCAGAGGTGCAAAATGCAAGATACATATTTTTTAAATTATACAGTCACTTATAGTAATGATGTTCAGGAGTGCACACTTGGAATCTAAACAGTGGTAACATACTGACAGAATGAGGCATGGTGTAAAAACATGTTGCAGAAATGAGAACTTTTTAAGACACTTCAATGGGAAGTCTGAAGCATGTGAGAAAATTTAGGACAACAGTATAACTGAAGAGATTATTAAACAGAAAAGAGGTAATGTTGACAGAATACACAACCACAGGGCTGATGTTAGTATGAAATTTAAAGACCTTACAGACAAGTAGATGCTTAGAAAAGTATTTAGATGTCAGTAAGTATTAAACTGTACAACAAGAAAAAGTACTACAAGACTGAAAGTGAAATTTGTGTTACATGCAGTAGGTCCTAAGATTTCTTGAATCCCTTTAATGTATTTGATACAAGAATCCCATTTCATTCAAATGTTTTCTAATGTAAATCACTTGCAAGATGAAAAGGGATAGCACATCTAATCATGAACCTACTCAAAAATTATTTATTATACATGTAATTAAGAATTAATGCAATACACTCTCCAACGATAACTGGGTCCCTGTCACCACAGCATGGTGCGTCATCAGGTTGCAGATAGAGGAATGGCCTCAAATATGAAGGGTAGCTACAAATATATTGAAGAAGCAATCACGGACAGCTGACAAGGGATGGTCCATCAGCTTGGGGGTTGGACGAGGCGCTAACAACTCCTCACCGTAAGAACTGGCATAGTTACGAAACATTCACAGATGCCTCAGACCTGGACTGATCCTTTGGTATGACCCAAGCAATGGAAAAGGGACAAGAAATTTGGAATGTTAGGAGCCTGTATTGGGCAGGTTCCCTTACAACAGCAGCCAGGGAATTAGCAAGATATAAATTACGTGTAGATTTAGAGGGTGTACAGGAAGTTAGGTGGGACAAAGGGGGTATGGTAAAAGCAGGGGATTATATTCTTTTCTATGAAAAAGGAAATGAAAATCGTCAATTGGGAAAAGGATATTTTGTACACCCCAGAATAGTATCAGCAGTCAGTTGTCAGTGATAGGATGTTATATATAGTTCTGAGAGGTCACTGGTGTAATATCATTGTTTTGAATGTGCATCCACCAAGTGAGGAGAAAAGTGATGATTTGAAAGATGGATTTTATAAGGAATTAGGGCAGGTTTTCGATCATCTTCATAAGTTTTTGTTTGTTTGTTTTCCTGGCGTTACAGACCACTGTGGTTGTATTTTCACAGCCCAGTAGCGGGCTTTACCCTCCTCATTTTCGAGGTTTCTTGATCACACACAATGACGCACCACAGTTGGTAGGAATCCTCTGGATGAGTGATCAATCCATCACAGAGACCTCTACCTGACAACACACAACACTCACAACAGACAGACATCCATGCTCCCAGTGGGATTCGAACCCACAATCTCAGCAGGCGACCACTGGGACCGGCCATCTTCCTAAGTGCAGTTTGAAAATTCTGTTAGGAGATTTTAATGCAAAAGTAGGGAGAGAGAATATTTTAAAACTGAAAACTGGGAATGACACTCCACATGAGGATAGTAATAATAATGGTGTTACAACAGTAAACTTAGCCACGTCAAAAAATCTGTTGTTGAGAGCATCAAGTTCCCACGCTGACATTCATAAGTTCACCTGTACCTCTCCTGATGGGAAGCCTCACAACTAGATTGATCACATATGGGTAGTTAGGAGATGGCATTCAAGTATACCTGATATAAGATCTTTCAGGGGAGCTGAATGTGATACTGATCAATATCTGGTGGTTGCAAAAGTTAGGGAAAGATTGGCAGTAAGTAAACAATAAGCACAGAAGATTGATGTGGAAAGATTTACTCTCGGGAAGCTAAATGAGCTGAGGGTTAGGAAATAGTATCAGATTAAGATCTCAAACAGGTATGTAGCTTTGGAGAAATTAAGTGATAGCAAGGACATTAAGGAGAATATCAAAACTTCAGCTAAAGAGAATCTATGTCTGTATGAACTGAAGCAGCATAAACCATGGTTTGATACAGAATGTTTAGGTTTTTTACATGAAAGGCAGCAGGCTAAAATGCAGTGGTTACAGGATCTAGACGAAAGCATGTAGATAATCTAAACATGTCAGATATGAAAACAGTAGACATTTCAGGAACAGAAAGAAGTAAAATCTGAAAGCTAAAATTGATGAAACCCTGCCAACCTAGCCTAATATTGGGAAGCTAGGCTCTGCCTGTCACAAGCCAAGACCAAATGGGGAGTGATAGAGGAGTAACACCTCTTTAAAAAACCTTGGCCCAGCTGGCCCCGGCTGGTAGAACCTTGTAAGGACCCCTTGCCAGGGTTACGGCGAAGACCCCAACGGCACAGATGGCGGAGTAGGGAGCCTGCGGTATAGCAAATGTGGCGGAAGGGGCACCCATTTTCCCTGGGTAAAAGGGAAACTGCTGCCTGCGGTGAAGTGAAACTTCAAGGGCTAAGGGAGTAAACCCCGACAGAAAATCCTGGTCCTCCAAGTGTGGATGGGGGCTAGATGGTAGTCCACAGTTGTAGAGAAGGCAACCCATCTAAGGGAGCAAACCTGAAACAAACCCCAGTCCTCCTGGTAAGGGGTTGTGCATAAGGCCAGCTCCCTCTCAATGTAAAAACAATTTTTGCTAAAAACGCTCAACAAAGGAATGTCGGACAGATTTTTAAACGACGGCGACCAAGGCATGTCAAAAGGAATAAACGAGATCAGCTGGTGATAGGAACATGGAACATACTAACAATGCTAAAACCTGGGAAAATGCAAGAAATTGCTG
>JGI20166J26741_11762251_pt1 | contig 21311 bp, 15 predicted proteins | sample TergutCu122P5_FD_26741 | JGI IMG/M metagenome (IMG submission 26741)
CACCGTGCCGTAGGTGCCCATGCTGTGCGCCTGGTCCGCCAGCGTACGGGCGTTTTTAAATTCCGGGTCTATCGTCAAAATCGACTGGGCGAGTTCCTGCGCGCGCTGGAAGTCCCCCCGCTTATAAAAAAGATACGCGTTTTCATAGACTATGCCAAGGGTGTAATTTTGTATTCTTTGTTTTTCAAGCTGTATGGTGGAAAGATATTGTTTTTTGTCCTCCACTTTGTTCATGGTGCCCATGGAGAATTTGGACAGGTCAAGCATCATGCCCGGCTCTTTGCCTTTGGTTCTTAAGCGGTCCTGGCAAAAAGCCGCGGAGGTTAGAAGAAGTACGAAAACAGCCAATATTATTTTTTTATTCATATAAAAACCTCTAAAATCCTAAGCCGCCGCCGGCCATGACGTCTTTTATCATCGGCGCCAAAATCAAAACGAACACCGTCGGAAAAATAAATATAAACAATGGTATAAGCATTTTCGTGCTGGCCTGCGCCGCAAGTTTTTCCGCCTTGTTAAGACGGCGCGCGCGCATGTCTATGGAAAAATTACGGAGCAAATCGACCAGACTCGTGCCCAGTTCGTCCGACTGCACTATAAGGCTTACGAAAGAGCGTATTTCCTGCACGCCCGTTCTTGACGCCAGCCTCTCAAGCGCCTCGCGGCGGGAATAGCCAAGTTTGACCTCGTTTAACATTTTGCTTATTTCCTCTTCCAAAATAGTTTTCTCCCTGGCTATTTTGATGATTCTGTCAAACGCCGTCATATAGTCAAGTCCGGATTCTATGATTAAAGCCGTCAAATCCACCGTCGTGGAAAAATTGCCCAGCATATCCCTCTGGCGGTCTTGTATCCTCATATGCATTATAAAAGTGGGGACGTAAAAACCTATGGGAATAAAAAACAGACCCACAACCGCCAATATCACCGAACCGGAAAAGAAAAACAATAAAAAGAACAGCGCGGGCAGCACGATTGCCCAGAGAATTTTCTCGATAAGCATGTCCGCCGGCGACGGCTTTTCCGGGCTGCCGAGGAGGAGATGCTGGTTCTCCAAAGATTTATCAAGTTTAAAAGCTTCTAAAATATAAAGGCAGAACCTGCCCCACAAAGTTTTAGGGTTAAATTTTGAAAAACTGGAAGTTTCTTTTACGCTCCGCGTTTCCACGTCCGCGACGGATATGCCTTTCTCTTCGGGCGTGAACAAAGAGACCATCGCCCAAAATACGGCTACGGTGCCTATCATAAGCACTACCATGGAAAACGCGGAAAGGCTGCTTGGCATATTAAACTTTTATCTCCCCCAGCTTATTAACCCATCTTAGGCCTATGCTTATCCATATTATGCTGGCAAAAAGCACGAACAAACCGAGCCCGCTCGTATAAAAATTCCACATTGTCGACGGACGGAACATAAACACCACGCCGACCATAAGCCACGGCAAAATGGCGACGACTATGGATTGTATTCTCTGCTGCGCCGTCATGGTCTGAAGTTTGTCCTCAAGCTTGCTTTCCTCGCGTATGGTTTCGACTATGCGTTCAAAAATTTTAGTCAGATTGCCGCCGACCTGGCGCTGCAAAATTATCGCCTTTATCATATAAGACAAAAGGCGGTTCTCCATGCGGTCTTCCATGCCGGAAAGCGCGGTTTCAAAACTGGCGCCCAGGCGGTAATTCTTTATGACGAGGGAAAACTCGTCCGCTATCGGCGGGCGCATGTCTTTGTTGACCATTTCAAAAGCCTGCACTATGTCCATGCCGGCCTTAAGGGAGTTGGACAGCAGAATAAGCGCGTCCATAAGCTGGTCGTTAATGCGCTTGCCGCGGCGGCGTTTCAAAAACCTCAGAATAAAACCCGGAATCCATTTGGCGACGGAAAAACCGCCCACGGCTATAATCAGAAAAAACAAAACGCCGACAAAGCCGCCTATCAAAAACCCCAGCAGCGCGCCTATAAACAAAAAGATGCCTGCCGTTACCGCGACTATATGTTTGACGTTAACGGTTAAAAACTGGCGGTTAAAATCCTCGGCCCAGTCATTGCTTTTTTTAACGTATCTGGCAAAGGAGTCCGCAATACTCTCCTCCAGTTCCACCACGGACAAAAACACGCCGATAAAAACCACGAAAGTGCCGGCAAAAATCAGCACCCACGCTATGCTGTTCGGCTGCCCTAACGTTTTAAGGCTTTTGTCGCTGGCCATAAAAGGCACGGGGTCCTTAAAAAACTGCGCGTAAAAGCCGCTTGACAGCATGGCCACGCCGTCGGCCGATTTTCTGAACTTGTCCTCCCTCTCGTAAGCAGCGCCGCTGAAAGAGGCTATCGCGCTTTCCATCTCGCTGTTGATAAGGTCAAAAGTCGGGAGCAGGCTCCTGGCCCTGCCGCCGAAACTGTCCCGCGCGCTGTAAACCCTGTCGCCCATGGGAATGGGCGTGTTAAGACGGTCAAGAGAAATTAAAAAATTTACTTTTATCGTGACGAAATTCGTGGACAGCGCGCTTGTGTCCGCCCCGGACATAGAGCCGCTGTACATGTCCTGCGCGTTTTTTAAAAACTGGTAAATATTGGCAAACGCCGTGTGCCAGACGGTGGCCTCCGTTATGGTCTGTTTGCTTACCGGGTCAAACACCACGGGACGCTGGGCCATTTTAGGCAGTTCGTCCAGCAGCCACTGCGGCGCCGTCACCGTTTCTTCCTTGCCTGAAGCCGAACACGCGGCGGATAACTTGCCCGGAATGCCCACTGTGTTAACGTCGGTAAAATTCCACAGTATTCTGACACGCTCCATGGCGCAGGTTACAAGCTGCTTCTCGCCCTCGCTGAAAGGCTCCGCGAAAGCGGAGGCGGCTGAGAATGAAAGGAAAAGCACAAGAAAAAACTTTCTCATTTCTTGCCTTCCTGCTGCGGCGGCTTAGGCCCGACCGGCGCAAAAATATTTTCAGGCAGCTTAATGCCCTTTGATTTAAATTCGTCGAAGAACGACGGCAGCCTGCCGGTGGCCGCGAAAAAGCCGTTCACTTTGCCGCTTTCCTCGTCAATGCCCGTCTGCGTGTAGCGGAAAATGTCGTTGATTATAATATCATTGTCTTTCCGCCCGGCGATTTCGGTTATATACGTGACTTTTCTGGTGCCGTCGGAAAACCTTGAAAGCTGCACTATCACGTTCACCGCAGACGACACCATCTCGCGTATGGCCCAGATGGGCAGGTCCGCGCTGGCCATCATGCACATGGCTTCAAGACGGGTCAGGCTGTCCCTGGGGTTGTTGGCGTGTATCGTCGTAAGAGAGCCGTCGTGGCCCGTGTTCATGGCCTGCAACATGTCCAGCGCTTCGGAGCCGCGGCACTCGCCGACCACAATGCGGTCCGGCCTCATGCGCAGGCAGTTTCTTACCAAATCCCTGATTGTGATTTCGCCTTTGCCTTCAATGTTCGCCGGGCGGCTTTCAAGCGAAACCCAGTGCGTCTGCTGAAGCCTCAACTCCGCCGTGTCTTCCACGGTTACAATGCGCTCCGCGTGCGGAATATAGCTTGACAGCGCGTTTAAAAAAGTTGTTTTGCCGGTGCCCGTGCCGCCGGAAACTATTATGTTTTTTCTTATCCTGACGCACTGCTCCAAAAATTCCATGCACTCTCTTGAAATGGTGCCGAACCTGTAATAATCTTCCGGACCGAAAGGCTTTTGCGAGAAACGCCTTATGGTCAGCGTGGGGCCGGAAATGGCAAGCGGAGAAATAATGGCGTTAACGCGGGAGCCGTCTTTAAGACGCGCGTCAACCAACGGCACTGATTCGTCTATTCTCCTGCCCAGCGGCGCGACTATGCGTTTTATCACCTGCACAACCTGCTCATTGTTTCTGAAACGGTATTTTGTTAAAGTCAGTTTGCCTTTCTGCTCTATAAAAATTTTGTCAAAAGCGTTGACCATGATTTCCGTCACGCCCGGGTCCCTCATCAAACCCTCTAACGGGCCCAGGCCCAAAATTTCGTCCAGCAGTTCGGTTGAAAATCTTATCCTCTGGTCGCGCGAGAACTGCAAATTGGGCTGGCGCTGCAAAATTTCTTCAATGATTTCGGAAACTCTTTTTCTGGTCTGCTCGCTGTTGGACTCGTCGCTTATGACTATGCGCTCCATCTCAAGAGTTTTAATGACGTCTTTGTGAACTTTCTGCTTAAGTTCGTCCCAGAAAGAAATTTTGGCGTTGTCTTCTTCGGACGCTTCGTGCCTGACCGCCGGCATGCCGCCCGCGCCGCCGCCCACCACCGCGGTCCAGACTTCTTTTGAAGCCTGCGTAAATTCCTCGTCGGAAACGCTGGTCATCCAGTCCCTCATGGACGGCGTGACGTTCGCGATTCTGTCCATCAAAACTTTAAGCCCTTCCGACACCCACTGGGACTGCGGGTTGCTGAGCGCCTCAATTTCGCGGCGGTTGGAGGCCGCCATCACGCTGTCGTCCCAAGGAAGGAAAACGGACACTTCTTTGCCGAGGCTTATAAAAAATTTGTCCACCTCTTCATAAGGTATGGAGCCCGGCATGTCGTACATGTTGCACACTACTTCCACGCGCTCCATGGGGAAACTCATGTCTTTATAGTCATTAAACATTTTTACCGTCGTGTTTAAATGGTTGCGCGTGGCCTGGGTGACCCAGAAAATTCTGTCCGCTATGTCAAAAGCGAAGGACTGCATGGGAAAAGAAGAGTCAATGTCCAAAAATATGTCAAAAGTCTGCGCCAGGCGGGATAATATCGGCACCAGCAGTTTCGGGCTTATGGCGGAAACCTGCGCCCTGTTGCCGCCCAGCGGCATAACGCCCACGCCGTACTGGGACATTGAAATTTTGCCGCGCAAAAGACCGCCCGCCACGGCAATGGAGGTTGACCCCAGGCTTTTAACAATATCCGCAACGGTAACCGGCGTTCTTATGTCTAAATAAAAAGTGTGTTCCTGCCTGGCAAGCGGGTCCAAAGGCACTATGAGCACGGGCCGCTTCTGCTGCCCGGCCCACAAAACCGCTAGATTTAAGAGAAGGGTGGTGCGCCCCGCGCCCTCTTTCGGGCCGGAGAAAGCTATTATTTTTCCTTCAGCCGGTTTTTCGTCCATAAAAAATTTATTCCACTATCTCGACGGTGACAAACAGGAAAAGCGAACGCTCTTCCTCCACCACGTCCTTGCTTCTGAAGAGGCCGCCTATCAGCGGCAGCTTGCCTATGAAAGGAATCCTGCCTATGGCCACGTTGCGCTGCGAACTTTTCAGCCCGCCTATAACCAGCGTCTCGCCGCTGTTAAGCTCAACCTGCGTTTCTATTTTTCTTTTGGTAAAAGAAGGCACCGTCGTTGTGCCGACTATGACGACGTGCGTATAGTCCGGCGCGGAAACTTCAAGGCTCACCTGCAAATTTATTATGTTGCCGCGCTCCCTTATAATAGTGGGCATAACGCTTAAAATTATGCCGTAGTCGTTCATGCTGGTGCCGACGCCCTGGTTGTTAACCTCCGGCAGCGGTATCTGGCCGCCGACGGTGATGTTCGCGCTTGTGCCGGTTTTGGTCACTATTTTCGGATTTGAAAGTATCTGCGCCTTGCCTTCCGTTTCCATCAGGCTGAGACGGGTGCTGAGCGCCGTTTTCCTCTGGAACTCACCTATGGAAAGTATGCCGGGTATGCTGCCTTCCGCAAAGTCTATAAGGTTGTACCATGAAAACCCCGTGGTGCTTTGCAGCGTGCCGCTGATTTCCACAATGTCCGCGCTGACGGAAACCATGTCCGTCTTACGCGCGTGCGCCGAAGGCGCAAGCGTCGCGGCGAGCAGGAAAAATATTAAAATTTTTGTCTTAAATTTTATTTTTGTCATCATAATTTTCCGTTTGTTTATCTGAACAGTTCCGCAATATTGGCCACTTGTATGGAGCCGGCCTGCAGGTCGTCGCGCCGCCTGACTATCAGCGTAACCGTCCCCGTTTCCTTAGCAAGCGCGAGATACTGCGCGTCCTTCGGAGCAAGGGCGAGGCTGACCGCCGTGTTGTCGTTAAAAGTGCTTGCGCTTACCTGGTTTGCCGCGGCTTTGGCCTGGTCTTCGCTGATGCCCTGTCCCAGGTCGCCGCCGACGCCCAAAATTCTTACTTTCTGCAAAATAGTCGCGGTTATCTTTTCTTTCTGCCCCGTGTTTTTCATAACGGCGTCAAAAGTGAGAAGCACGTCAACCAAATCGTCCGGCTTTAACATGCCTGCCACGGCGGACTGCACGTCCGTCAACACATAACCCCTCCAGCCGGGCATTACGCGGGAACTGAGGCCCGCGTCCGGGCTTAAAGTGGTAAGCATGGATTTTGTAACCTGGTTGCCGCGCGGTATGGCGATTCTGGTAACCCAGTTGTTCTCAAGTTTGGTTATATCGGAATCTTTTTCAACGGGAATATAATCTTTCTGCAAAAACTGGGCCGGTATAGGGACTTTTGTAAGGTCGTTCCTGCCTATGACTTTTCTCTCCGCCAGATCGCGCATGGCCACCACGACCATCTTTGGCTGGCTGTTTTCCTGGAACTTGCTTTGGTTGGAGGATAAAATCAGCATATACATTACCGCCGCGACTATGGCGACAAAAAGGGGAATCAACACGCTCTTCTTCATTTTGAGCTCCTGTAAAAAAATTTGAGACTATATTTAAAAAATAAAATTTGTACCCGTCCGCAACCTGCGCTCGGCGTTACGGTTCACGACGACTTCAAACTCAGTTTATCAGCGCCCTTTCCACCGGCATTCTCACGGTGGCGGTTATGTACTTCATGCCTAAATATTTAGGCGGGTCCGCCAACAGCCAGCTTGTGCCCGGAAAAATCAAACGTATCGGATAAGTCACGTTTACTATAACGTCCTCGTTAACGTGGCCGGCGCTCTGCGGGTCAACGCTGGTCGTCTCAAGGCTCGTCGTAAAAGTTATCTTGTCCGGACGGCCCGCGAACATAAGGTCCGCCTGGTCCCGCAGTTTGCTTTCTATCCTGCTCTTGTCCGTGCGGCCGCCGGCGGTTCTTACGCCGACCATGCCGGCAACCCTGGCCATTTCATACGCGGCGTGGTGGGCTATGATGGTGTGATAAGCTATGTTGCCCAGTTCCAGCACCGCAAAAAGCATCAGCAGGAAAAAAGGCAATATCATCAAAAGCTCAACAACGGTCTGCCCGCCGCGCCCGCGTATCATATGGCCGAAATTAAAGACCCGCCTGCATGCCGCCAAAAATTTTCTGTTTGACTTTGTCAAACAAATCAGGCATGAACGCTTTAAAAGCCGCGCCGGCCGCCACAACCACTATGATTATAACGAGAAGCATCATCAGATATTCCACCGTGCCCTGGCCTCTTTTGTTCATTACGCGCGCTTTAAGCCCGTCTAAAGCCATCTGCATTTTTACAAAGTATTTCATTTTTACGTCCTCCGTTTTTTAAAGGTCTCAATTTTTTGCGTCGTACACCGTTAAAATCACTTTTGCGCCCTGCTCAAATTCCAAAGGAACTATTCTTGAATACGAAATATAAAAAATAAGAAATATGCCGAACAGCATTAACGTCGTAAGAATATATTCAACGGTAGTCTGCCCTTTTTTATTTTTCAGACTTCTCATGTGTCCCTCTGCGCCCGCCTGGGCCCGGCCGCGGCGGGGTTAGTTTTGCGCCGCGGGCGCAAAACTAAAATTGTATGCCTATTGCCGCGTTGTAAACCGTGCCCAGCGCGCCGAAAGGCGTCATTGCAAAATCCAGCCTGGTGCCGTAGCCGAAAACCTCGTCGCTGTACAAGCCGAAACCGAACGACACGTTCGTCGTCTTATCCAATCCTATGTTTGAAAGAAAATGCGTACTATCGTTGGTGCCCGCCTGGTCGCGCGAGTACCAGCCCGCGCGCAGGTCAAACCGCGCCACCTGCAATAAATCTTCCGGTATGTGTATTTCAAGGCCCACGCCGTACTGGAGACGGTAGTCGACGTACTTAACGGCCTCGCCGACTATCGTATAATATTTCGTCTTAATGTGCGCGCCGCCGCGTATGCCCGTCGGGACCTGCGCCGTGTCCCCCCAGTTGACTATCGCCGCGCCAAGGCCCAGCAGGCCGAAATCAAGTTTGCCGCCCAGGTCAAAAGCTATATTATTATAGTTGTTGCTGTCCAAATTTTCATTTATATATTTGAACGTGCCGCCCACCTGGAAAACATTGTCAAAAAAACCTCTCGCCAGAGAAACGGTGCCCACAAAATCCCTTACGTCAATATTATTGCCCTGGGACTGCGGCACGCCCTGCAAATCCATCCTCGGAATATCGCCCATGTCCATATAATTGCCGGTTATTGCCAAAATCGTCCTGCCGAAAGGCTGGACATAGGCAAGCGTTCTGGCTTTAAAATCCCCTATCCACTGCAAATATGACACGTGCACTTCTTTGTTAGTGTTGGTGGAGACGCCGGCCGGGTTCCAGTAAAGCGCGTCCGGCCCTTCGGCCAGTGAGACGTAAGCGTTGCCCAAAGCCTGCGCGCGCGGGGAGCCCGCCGGTATTTTCAAAAACGCGCTCGCGCTGGTGCCGGCGTTAACGTCCCCGTCGGCAAAAACGCGCGGGGCGGCCAGAGCGGCCAAAGCCAGAAGCGTTAATATTTTCAAGTGTTTGTTCATAATCTAACCTATGGTATCAGAATCTTGACGACTTTCTGGCAGTGCTCCTTTCCTCCGCCCGTCGCCTTAAAGTCAACCAAACCGAGATACACGCCCCTCGCCACGGTTTTGCCGTGGTCGTTCTTTTTATCCCACTCGCAGCGGACGGCCGCGTTGCGCAGGTTGGGTTCCGGCACGGACGCTAAGTTTGTATTAACGCCCGGCTGGAGTACGCTGGTCAAATTATTGTCAGGCTGTATGGCAAGGCTGTCGCCCATCGTAACGGCGTTGTCGTTCTGGTCCACGCAGCGGTAACCTCTCTCCCTCACAAGGTCGCCGGCTATGTTGTAAATTTTGATGGACATCTGGCCCGGCACCGGCGTCTTTGTCACCTCAAATTTGCCGACGGGCGCCCTTAAAGGATTGGGGAAGAATATGACCGTATTCTTCCAGTCCGGGCACACAAACTGCCCGTCGCCCCTGGCTACCACAAATTCGCCGACAAAGTTGCCGTAAGTGGTCCAGTCGGCCACGTAACCCGTGTCGTCAATGTCGCCGTAGAAGGAGTCTATGTGGCTTGAATTATTTTGCAGCGCCGTGACTATTCTGAACGGATAAATGCCGTCCGGCACGTCCTGCATGGCGTAGTCTTTGCCGTCCCACGGCTCGGTGATGGAGGTTCCGGGCGTTCTCATGCCGGTTATGGCTTTAACCAAAAGCTGGCGTTCGGTCGACACAAAGGTGTCCGGCACCGTGCAGCTTATCGTCCTGTTGGGCGATACGCCCGCCACGTTCCCGACCTCGCCGGCAGCGCAGCCGTAGTTGGGCGGCGTAAGCTGCGCCGCGGTGCAGCGCGGCACGCTCTGGGCCGGGGTTTCCTGGCACAATATATAACTCTTCGCGCCGTTGCTTACCTGGCCCGTCTGGTAATTTGTTATATAGGTGCCCGGCTTAAATATTTGTACGGCCACTTTCATGGGCGTGGAAAGCTGGTAAGAGAATGCCCCCATCATGTTTCTGCCCGGTATGTCCTGTATATATGTGTCAAACACCTGCAACAGGTTGCCTTCCAGAAGCCTTGTCTCCGTCGCTTCATACTTGGACGGACAGGTTACGGAGCGGCTGCCTGACGCGGCTGAACCGACCACCACGCCTCTTGACCCGTCGGGACACTGTATGGAACTCGGCGTTGCAAGCTGCGCCGCGGTGCATACGGGCAGGCCGTACTTATTGCCCGCGCTTTCGTTGCAGACGGCTTCCGTCCCCAGCCACGCGTTGTTGACGAGCAGAGGATAGCCGTTGGCCTGGAATTTGACCGTGTACGCGCCGTTGGCGCAGTAGCGGCCGCTGTTGTCCTTGCCGTCCCAGAAAACTTTGGACGAGATATTCCCCGTAAAAATATTCTGGTAGCCGTAAGGGCCGAAGTTTGTATTTTTTATCACGCGGCAAACCGGCTGCGGCGTGTTGGCGGGCAGCGTGTTGCCGTAGCAGTCCTTCCCGTCGCGCGAGATTATGCTTATGTCAATCTGCGCCGTTCTGGAAGGCGTGAACGCTATGGAATACGTCGGAATGTTTATCGTCTGGGAAGAGTGGAACATCTTCGGGTTAGTCGGCGTAATTACAATGCTGTTGTCCAGGAAATACACCGGCCCGCGCGTTACGTTGATAAAGCCAGTAACGTGGTCCGAAGCGAACACGTCCCCGTAACCGCACAGAGGCTGCGTGGGCGTCGCAGGGTTGCCGGGCACAAACGCGCTGTTGCAATTATTGGAAGCGGGGTAAACCGCCGGCGTCGCGTCGTTGTCATAATAAATGGTGGCTTCGTTGCTTTCCGCGGTCTTGGCTATTATTATATAAGGATACTGGCCGTCAGACACATACGTGCCCGTGCTCTGGTCCGTGCCGTCCCAAACCTGCTGGTTGGCCAAACCTTCGCCCGGCTGAACGCCGCGGAAAGTTTTTATCGGCACGTGCGCCACGCCCGCGGGGTCCGTATAAACGCCCGTCACGCGGTTAAGACCCACGGGCCAAGACCCGTCGGGATTTGTCGGCGCGGTTTTGTCGTTGGGAATCGTTACGGTTTTGTCGTATATAAACACGCTGACGTCCATAGTCTTCGTAAGCGCGTATTGCAGTTTGGCCTCGGAGTTGGTCTGGTCCAGCAAAGGCGTGTCAGACACGTCGACTATTCTGAAAATATCTATCGGGAACAGCGCGGTCTGGCTGTAAGTAACAGACGGGTTGATGGGGTCTTTTGTGATAACCTCAAAGGTGTAGGAGCCGGGGCTGACAAAACGCCCGTAGTCGTCCTTCCCGTCCCAGGTATACTGGTTCATCTGCTGGGAAACCTGCACCTGGTCCTTAACCAAAGTTTTGACGATTACGTTTGCCGTGTTTTTGACAACGGCCGTCACCGGCGCGTCGCGCGAAATTGAATAACGGAAAACAAACGGGTCCAGCCCGTAAGCCACGGGGCTTGAGCCCATTGTCGAATACCCGACGGCCTGAATGGTCACGTCCACCTGCCCGCGCGCGACCGGCATAATGCCGTTGTTGAACATCCTGGTTTTGACCGCGTCAAATCTTGTGCACCCCGCGGGAGTGGTGGTAGCGGTAAAATTCGGAGTAAGAGTAGGAGGATTTGTACCGGTGCCGAAAGTATAGCAAGCCTTATTTACGCTGTAATACGGGTCGGGATTACCGTTTGCGTCCTGATAAGGTATTTCCGCCCAGATTACGTAAACATAATCCCCGTCCGGCAAATATTCGCCGTTGCCGTAAGTGGCTCCCGCCGCGCCGAAAGAGCAGCTGCTTCCGTCCGGACGTATGCATCTGCCGTCCCATTTTGTAAAGACGGTTTTCCTCGCGGGTTTTTGTTCTATCGACTGATACACAAGCGTTCCGCTGGAAATGGTCGGGCCCTTGACAATGCCCAAAGCCGCGTTGCTCAGCCCGGCGTCGGGCGTTAACATGCTCTGGTCGGCAAAAGTCGTGCCGGGGGAATAGACCTGGAAATAAACCGTCGCCGCTTCAGTTAACATATAAATAATGGAGGCGTAAGCGGTGGACTGTTTGTTCAGCTCCGTCACGGTTATGTCCGTCATTTTCAACGGGTCTAAAGACATTTGGTACTGTTTTGACAAGGCAATATCATTGCCCCACTGGTCGGTAGCCTGCGCGCCCACGTCAACCATATAATTGCCGTGCGGCAAAAGGCGGCCGCTGTCGTCGCGTCCGTCCCACGGCTCAACCTCGGTAATAGCCAGAACATTGGGGTCAGTGGTAACCTGGCCGCCGTCCGGCGGACGTTCGCCCAGACGCGGCTCATTGTGAATCAACTGCCGGACCTGATAAGGAGAAGTTTTAGGCTCCAACGCGCCGGTGACGGTACTGGTTGACGGATTATTAAAGTCCGTCAGCGTAATATTGCTGCCGTCGCTGGCGTCAAGTATATTTATGTACACGTTGGCGTCTTTGCTGATGCGGTATTTTATGTTATACGGCTGCGCCGCGACGCCGTCCAGAAAGCCGACCACCGTCGGGCTGGTGCGGAGAGAGTGCACGTCAACCAAGTCCACTGTAATTGGCATCTGGTTCATGCCGGGGTAGGCGGCGGTGGCATTAAAATCGACGGGACCCATATTCGGGTCCGGCTGATAACTGCTCGTCGTTATATTAGACCTGAAACCGAATTGGCCGTTGGTTTTGGCAAACTCGCTGTCAAAGTTATAACTGCCGTCCCACGCGCCGCAGAAAGTGAGAAGGTTTGTGCTGTCTTGAATAGTACAGTCCTTTCCGTCTGTGGCCACGGTTCCGTCCGAGCATAATAAACCCGCAGGCGTATTGCCGCCTGCTACGTCAACATAAGAGGTAGTATCAATTGACCCGCCGAGAGTTTGATTTTGCGGAGGAGTTTTCCATCTATAACCGGCGCATTTATATGCCCCCTTGCTGGGATATAATTGTATTGTCCTTAAAGGCGGCGATTCTTTTGGTTCAAGCGGATTATTCTGACCTAAAAATTTAAAAACTTCAAAGGTTACGGACTGTACCGGGAATGTGGGAGAAATTGCAGAAGCCGTTTTCACGCTGACGCATTGCACGGTAACGCAAAGCTGCAAACAGTGGTTTGGATAGCGGTATCCCGTTTCGCCGCTAGCCCCTGCGGTCGTCCACTTAAACGGCTGGTCAAACTGAATAAGCGCAGAATTTATCGTCGGGTCCAATGAATTTACCGGCGGTATGTTATTGGCGGGGACTGTGCCTGTTCCGGACACAACGGTGCCGTACCAAAAACTTCTGTCAGTGGTTTGCGTACCGGTATCGCACCAATATGCATTTGTTATGTTAGCGGCGGGAGTAACCCCGGCTTCTGTGCCGGTAGGATAAGACACTTCCATTTTTGAAATCACCGCCGTCTGGGCGTATGATAAAGTGAACAGCGCTGAAAATATTAAAGAAAAATATACTTTGGCAAGCGGATTTTTCTTAAAAAATTGTACGGGAATTTGGTTAATTGTTTTTGTCATTTTGTTTACCGTTGCGATTAACATAAATTATTACTATTCCGTTTTTCCCTCTTTCTCAGGCAGAGAATAATAGAAAACCCCGCGCGGCGCGCGTTATATTATAAGCCGTGATACTAAATTTTGACAACTTTTTAGACAGTTGTCAACAAAAATCCATATAATGATATTATTAGTAAGGAAAGTTGCCGCCGTTGCGACCGCCGTTACTCCGCTTTTTCGCGCTTTTCCCGGGGGACTTCGTTATAAAGGGAGTATGTGCCGCGCTCCGTCTGTTTGGCGTAGTACAAAGCCGCGTCGGCCTTGTTAAAAAGGTCAACGGCGTCCCGCGAGTCCTGCGGGAAAACCGCTATCCCCTGCGTCACGCTGATTTGGTACTCTTTGCCGCCGGTATGCTCTACGGGCAGCCTGATGTTTTTGATTTTTTCGGACAAACGTTTCGCGATATATTTGGCCTCGTTGCCGTTGGTGCGCGGCAGCATGACGATAATCTCGTCCCCGCCGTAGCGGGACGGAAAATCCGTCTGGCGCAGGCTCTTCAAAATAACTTCGCTCACCTGTTTTAAAACCAAATCGCCGGTGTAATGGCCGAAATTGTCGTTGATGTTTTTGAAATGGTCGATGTCCATTACTATAATGGACATGGTGAGGTCAAAACGTTTTGAGCGGTAAATTTCCTCCGCCATTTTTTCGTTAAAATACCGGCGGACGGGGAGCTTTGTCAAATCGTCGTAATTATACAAATCCTGCACGCGCTCAAACAGCACCGCGTTGTCAATGGCCAGCGCAATCTGAGACGAGAATTGTTTGACGTGCAGAAAATCCAGATAAGTGATATTGCGGCGGGAAAGCAGATTGTCAAAAATCAAAATGCCCACGCGCTTGCCGCTGACGTTAAGCGGCAGGTTTAACACGCGGGAGTTAAAAGAACTTTCCGCGTCCGACACCGCCTTAATCTCCGACGCCGGTATTTCCCCCTCCCGCCTGATAACGCGGCCCGAAATATCCGTGCTCAGCGCGGCGCGCACCCTCGCGCCTTTGTAGTCAAAAAGGTACATTCTAACGCGGTCAAATTTAAAAGTTTTCTGCACGCCTTTTAAAATAACTTCAATGGCGTCGTTAAACCGCAGCGAACTCGCGAACACCGCCGCCAGGTCGTTAAGCGTGTTGGCCAGGCGCAGCCGCTCGGCGTTGTCCTGGTCAATTTCCGTGTTAATCATGTTGTGGGAAAGTTCGCTTGCCAAATCCAAAATAAGCTCAATGTCCGCCTTCGTGAATTTTTTGGCTTTTGAAAACCGCTCAAGCCGCAAAACTCCGACGCGCTCTTCCATCGCCGTGTCGCCGCCCTGCGCGTAAGCCGCGGGCGCTTTCCACCGCAAAATAACGTAAACCGCCGGGTAGCTTAATTCGTGCGAAACGCTGTAACCTTTTGACAAAAGTTCTTTGATAAGGCCCAGTTTGCCGACGGTGGAAATATTTTCCTGCATGTCCAGGCAATACCCGTCTTTGCAGAGCATTGTGAGCGCGATAATTTCCTGCGTTTTTGACCAGTTGAAAAAATAAATCCTGTCCAGCTTTAAAATTTTTTGCAGCAGAGGCAGCGCCGCGTTTAAAAGCGCGCCCGTGCTGTTAAACGAAACGTTTAACTCTTTGTGGAAAAAATAAAGCTGCGATGAGGGCGTGTTTTGCGGCATCAATAATCCCCGTATAAATTTAAAAGATAATCCGCTTCTTTGCAAGCGCGGTCAAGTTCGCCCGTCAGCATTTCCCGGGTGTAAGCGCCTTTGATGACCTCGGAAGCGACGCGGTCCAAAACTTCGTTCAACATTCTCGTCGCCGTGGCGGCTACCATGTTGACGGGCAGCGCGCGCGCGTCCGCCACTATTTTTGAATAAGTTTTCATGCGGTCCGACGAAGAAAAAATAAATTCCTCAAAACTGTTTAAATCCGCCGGAAAAACTTCCATGAGCGCGGCGTATTTTAACTGGTTTTCTTTGGCGGCGAGCCAGCGCATAAAATCATAACACCGCTCTTTTTTATCGCTTCTTTTATTTATGACCAGATTCACGCCTGAAAGATATGAAATGTGTTTTGCCCCCGTCGCCGGAACGGGAAGCGTTTTCACTTCAAACGCGCTTTTTTGCGCCTCAAAAATTTTAAACCCCTGCCGGCGCGTGATAAACATGCTGGCCCGCCCGGACTGCATTGTGCCCAGGGAGCCGCGCTCCCTCAGCACCGGCAAAAAATTCCTCCGCGCCAAAGTTATAAAATCCTCAAGGCCCGCGACGAAAGCCTCGTCGGTAAAACAGCATTTTTTGCCGCTTTCGTCAAACATGTCCACGCCGCGGCTCCATATGCACGGAAAAATGCTGCGTATGGAAAGGCTGCCGCGCCAGTCGCTGTTTTGTATGGGATAATACTGGTCCGACGGAAATTCTTTTTTTAACCTGCCGCAGACGTCCAAAAATCCGGCCCAGGTTTTTAAATCCTCGGACGGGTTTTTGCTCACTTTTTGCATATGGTCTTCGCGGTAGTGCAGCGCGAGCACGTCCATCCACCACGGCAGCGCGTAAATGTCTTTGGTGCCGCTTTTGCAGCAGTGCGGAATCAGCGGGGCGAGAAAAGAGTTGAGGCCGAGGGCCGGGTCCATAGCCGACAAATTTTCAATGCTGTTTGTGGCTATTAAAAACGGCGTCCACGTGTGCGGGACCTGGATTAAATCGGGCAGCCCGGCGGCGTTATCCTCAAAACGCATGAGAAAAAGCTGCCGCCAAAGATGGTCGCGCGTGAAGAACTCAACCTTTATGTCTTCCTTTGGGTTGGCTTTGCGGTAAGGCTCAAGAAAAGCGTCAAAATCCTCTTTAGTGTTAGGCCCGGAGTCGGGCATCATCCAAAACAACATATGTTCCTTGTTGTGTGCGGACTTCCGCACACCTATTTTATGTTGCGCGTCTTCGCCGCGCAACGGGCTTTGGTCGCAGAACTTGCGGTTTCCGCATTTGGGACTGCGACGCTTCTTCGGTGCTGCTTTTTCTCTACGGCTAAATTTTGTGTACAGAACACCCTGCCCTCTCCCTTTGAGGGAGAGGAAAAACTACTTAACCGGCGACAAAGACCAGCTTTTTACTTTCATGTTCGGGTTTATTTTTTTATTCTGGTCAACCGCGCCGGTGAACATTATTTTTTTAAGCGCGCCCAGCGCTATCATGGCGCCGTTGTCAGCCGACAAAGCGCGCGGCACAAAATTTACTTTAACGTTTTCCGCTTCCCCGCGCGCGGTTATGGTCTGGCGCAGCATTTCGTTGGCCGCCACTCCGCCGCCGACGGCTATATTTTTAGCTTTATATTTTTTTACCGCCTCAAAAGTTTTAGCAGCCAGCGTTTCGACGACCGCCGCCTGAAAACTGGCGCAGATGTCCGCCTTGTTTATATCTTTGCGGTCTCTCAAATAATAGCTGACCGCCGTCTTAATCCCGCTGAAAGAAAATTCAAAAGTGCCCGGCATCATGGGCCGCGGAAATTTGATTGCCGACGGGTTTCCGTTTAACGCCTCTTTTGAAACCGCCGGCCCGCCCGGATAACCCAGGCCCAGAAGTTTGGCCACTTTGTCAAAAGCCTCGCCAGCCGCGTCGTCCCGCGTGCGGCCTAAAATTTTATACCGGCCGTAATTTTTGACGTGCCAGAGTTCCGTGTGCCCGCCGCTCACTATCAATGTAATTAACGGAAATTCAAGCGTTTTTACTGCTTTAAATTTATCTTCAACCTTATCAAACTCGCACGCGAACAAGTGCCCCTCAAGGTGGTTAACGCCGATAACGGGCACGTTATGAAGCGCGGCCACGGCCTCCGCCGCAATTCTGCCCACCATAAGCCCGCCGGGAAGGCCCGGGCCGCTGGCAAAAGCCACCGCGTCAATTTTGTTTTCGCCCAGAGCCTCTTTCACGACCTCCGCCACTTTGACCGCGTGGGCCCGGCTGGCAAGCTCCGGCACCACGCCGCAGTATTTTTTGTGAATGTCAATCTGCGTGTGCACGACGTTGGACAAAAGAGTTCCGTCCGCGCGGAGAAGAGCGGCGGCGGTTTCGTCGCAGGTGCTTTCTATGCCTAATACCGTAAAGTTTTTATCCATTATTTTTTCACTTCCGCGGGAGGAGTTGCCGCCGGAGCGGGTTTTGCGTCCGTTTTTTCTTCTTTTTTGGGCGGCACGTATTTGCCCTGCAAAGCCAGGTCGTATTTATCCTGATTATTTAATAAATCAACCGCTATGTCCAAAGCCCCGTCTTTAATTTTGGCGTACTCGGTCTTTTTGCCGGGCGTGTAAACGGCCATATTATATAAGGTATAAATCTGCACCATTTCCTCTTTTTTGGGATTAACGACAATATCCGGCAGAATGCCGCCCGTGCCCGCAGTCTTAGGGTCCTTGTGATTCCTGTGTATAAGGCGGCCCAGCGGCGTGTAATAGTGCGCTATCGTAAGGCGTATGGCGGAGCCGTCGCCCAGCGGCTGGAGCTGCTGCACGCTGGCCTTGCCGAACGTCCGCGCGCCGACCAGGACCGCGCGTTTGTAGTCCTGCAAAGCGCCCGCCACAATTTCGCTGCCGGAGGCTGAGACTTCGTTTACCAAAAGCACCATGGGAATATCTTTATAAGGCGCTTCCACCGGCGCTTTATATTCCTGGTAATATTCTTTTTTGCGGCCTTTGGTGTAGACTATTAATTTCTCGTCGCCCAGAAAAGCGCCCGCCACGTCCACCGCGGAACCCAGCAACCCGCCCGGGTCAAAACGCAAATCAAGCACAAGTTTTTTCATGCCCTGTTTTTTTAAGTCTTTCATGGCCTCGTTAAATTTTTCCATGGTGTGGCCTGAAAAATCCACGACGTAAACGTATCCGATGTCCCCCTCCAGCATGCGGGAGAAAACAACGTCGGGCACTATGTTGGCGCGTTTTAAAGTCATTTCCGGCAGCGTCTCAAAATCCTCGGAATTTTCTTTTTTGCGCTGCAAAGTCAGGCGCACTTTGGTGCCCGGTTTGCCGCGCATTTTTTCAACCGCGTCGTCGAGCGGTATGTCTTTAACGCTTTGCCCGTCAATGGCGATAATGCGGTCTTTGGGCATGATTTTCGCCTCAAACGCCGGCGTGCCGGGCATGGGCGAAGTCACTTCCAGATATCCGTCCCCCTGCGTAAGCCGCAGGCCCAGGCCGCCGAACTCGCCTTTGGTTTCCGTCGTCAAAGCTTTATAATCTTTGGGCGGAAGATACTCCGAAAACATGTCCAGGCCGTCCATAAGCCCTTTGATTGCGCCTTCGACCAAATCTTCCGTTTTGGTTTCTTCCGCGTAATTTTCTTTGACGTACTCCATAACGTCCACCAGCGTTTTCAGTTTGCCCAGCCCGTTGTCAATCGCCGAGTAAGCGTAAGGGAACAAAGTCCCCAGAAAGAAAACCGCCGTCAGCCAAATCGCGTTTTTATTTAATTTTTTATTCATGATTAAGTCTCTCTTTATAATTTAAAAATTTCGTCCTACACAAGCCACAGTTCCGGGTCAACCGCCGTGGTTCCTTTGCGTATCTCAAAATATAAAGCGGTGCGGCCGCTGCCCATGCTGCCGCCGTCCACGCCCGCGATTCCTATGGGCGTCCTTTTGCCCACGCTGTCGCCTTTTTTCACGTCAATGCGTCTGAGATAACCGTAAATTGTAAAAAATCCTTTGCCGTGGTCAATTATAACCACGTTGCCGTAACTTCTGAAATTGCCGCTGTAAATAACCGTGCCCTCGTCCACGCTGTAAACGGTTTCGCCGGGGTCCGCCGCGATTTTAACGCCGTCGCGGAAGATGGTAATGTTTAAATCCGAGTTATATTCTTTGCCGAACCCGCTTATAATTTCCCCGCCCACCGGGTGCGGAAGCGAGTGAGGCCGCGCGTCAATTTCCGCTATGCTCTGGGTTTTGCCCGACGAGCCGTTTGCCCTGGCCTCTTTCTCTGCCGCTTTTTTGCGCTTGGTTTCCACGGCGGAAAGTATGCCCCTCATCTCTTCCGCGGATTTTTTAATGTTGTCCAGTTCCGCCTGGGCGGCTTCCTGTTTTTTATGCGTGGCGGAAAGGTCCGTCTTTACCCGCTGGAAATCTTTTTTAATAAGCGCGCTCTGGCGTTCGGCCTCGGTGGTCTGCTCCTGCAAAGCGCGGTTTTTCTGCTCAAAACTTTCTATCTTTTCCCCGGCCAGCGTGTTCTCTTTCTGAATCGCGGCGGAAAAAAGGGACTTGTGTTCCACGGCGCGGTTAAGCAAAATATTCGTAAGCTGCGAACCGCTGTCATAATAAGGCGTGTCCGTCATCGCGCCAGTCAGAAATATCACCGCGTCTTTGTCCAGCGCGTCCTCCCAGACGGGCAGAGACCGCTCCAGCGCGCTTTTTTTGTTCGCCGTCGTGATTTTATTCTGCTCAACCTGCGACATGTCCGACTCAATCTTATTTATGGCCTGCTGCGCGGCGGCCTGCTGCTGCTCTATGGCGGAAAGCTTTTTTGAAATTTTCTGCTCTTCCTCCCTGTACTTTTGCACTTCCTGCTCTTTTTCTTTGGCCTTGCTTTGCAAAGCGTCCAGGTCCACCTTGCTCGGTTCCGCAAGGCAGAGGGACGCTAAAAACAGCGCGGCAAAAACGGTTAAAATCTTTTCCATTTGGCAAACACCCAGCCTAAAACAGCGGCTATAAAAGCCATAAGGCACTGCACTTCCGCGACGGTGAAAACAAAAAAACCGCCGCCCGCTTCCTGAAGCGGCGCGAGCAGCGCGTAAAAAACGCCGTATGAAAATCCGTACGCCGCGAGCCCGGTAAAAACCGCGGCCCAACGCGCGTGCGCCGGCTTAGCGTTAAACCCTTCCACAAAAAATATAAAAGAAAACAGCGCCACCAGCAGAACCGCGGCGATAAGATTAAAAAATTTAAGCATAGTCCCGGCGTAAAACGCCGCGTCCGCCGCCGGCCTTTTATAAAAAACCTTCGCCTCCTGGATTTGGGATAAATTTGATTTTACCCACGCGTCAATGTCCGCCAAAGCCGCGTCGCTTACGGTAAGCTCAAAATAATCCGCCATGGGTTTGCGGCCCAGAAAAACAAAATTGTCCGCCAGCTGCGGGTTTTGCCTTTTAATGATGGCAAACCCGTCGTCCGCGGAAATAAATTTAAGACCCAGCACGTCCGGGTTGGCGGAAAGCGCGGCCCCTATTTCATTGACGCGCTCCGGCGTGGCGGAAGACAGCGCGGCTATGATTTTAAAATCCCCGTGCAGCGCGTCGCTCACTTTGCGCGTCTGGAAATAAAAAAAACAAAAACTCTGCATAAGAAGCGCGATAAACAGCGTTAAAAAAAATATCCTGCCGTAGCCGCGCGGCGCTTTGGGCTGCGGTTTATTTTCCGCCGCTCCGGCCGCCGGCGGCGGGGTTTCCTGCGAAAGCTTTATTTCTTCGCCGTCCATAAAATCACCTTGAAATAATTTCCCTGTATAAATCCTGGTACTGCTGCGCGCTGGAAGACCAGGAAAAATCTTTGTCCATGCCGTTTTTGACGAGCACGCCCCAAACCCTTTTGTCCTGGAAATATTTAAGCGCGTATGTTACCGCGTCCGAAATGCCCTGCTCGCTGAATTTCAAAATAAAAAACCCGGTGGCGGCCGCGTTTTTGCCGTCAAACCCCGTAACCGTGTCAACCAAACCGCCGACGCGGGACACCACCGGCGCCGCGCCGTAGCGCATGGCTATCATCTGGCTTAAACCGCACGGCTCAAAACGGGAAGGCATTAAAAACATGTCCGACCCGGCGTAAACTTTGTGCGCCAGTTCCTCGTCCACTTTGCCGATATACGCCACCTTGCCCACGTTGTTTTTGGCAAGCGCGGCAAAAGCCCGCTCCATGCCCGCGTCCCCTGTGCCCACGACGGCAAACTGCACTTTGTCCTTTAATTTTTCAATCACGCCGGGCAGCAGGTCCAGCCCTTTCTGGTAATCCATGCGGGACACAATCCCGACGAGCGGTTTGAGCGGGTTTTCTTCAAGCCCCGTCATGTTCTGCAAAAACTGTTTGCACGCCGCTTTGCCTTTTACCGGCGAGGAACTTTCATAGGCAAACGGAATAAGCGGGTCGGATTC
>JGI20166J26741_11763362_pt1 | contig 21305 bp, 16 predicted proteins | sample TergutCu122P5_FD_26741 | JGI IMG/M metagenome (IMG submission 26741)
CTAAGATGACTACTGGAGCCAATGGGTAAAAGGCATGCATATTAAGAACAGATGAAAAGCATGATGCCATATGGCATCACGGGGCTGGAAAGGGTTAAGTAAAGAATTACAGTACCTGCAAAGGGAGACATGTCTGTATCTTGTCAACCAACTTTCTTTCCCTGCCTTCGTCGCCAAATATTTCCATTTTGATGGCATCATAGCATGCACAAAGTCTACACAACTCCATGTAATTATCCGGGCCGCATGACATGGTGGTTTTTCGTAGGGAAACTTCTACATTCCAAATATAACATCACGAGCTATAGGGTGAGCAGACGGTGTTCATTGCCATTGTCAAAAGCAATTCAACCACCACACAAAACGAATTTTACGAAGTCGCATAGTGATTAATACACACGCACTTCCAGATAACACCCTTCACCATCATATCTTTGTAACGATAAATACTAGTACAACTGTTTACAAACAAGTACGGTAACGTAAATACCAAATACGAAAACAAGCTACGCTAATAGATTCTTTCCGCTTTTGTCTACTGCCGCCATCTTGTACACATGTTGTATTTTCGTGTTGATTCCAAAAAACAAAAATGAAAAGTATACTGTGGACTATTGAGCCACAGGTTGTAACATTAATACGAACTGTATGTGAGGTGGGAATTATGATCGGATCTCTATAAGGCCCGTCAAAAGCAATAACAGAACAGGCTAACTCCTAGGCTTGTTATGTCAACTTTCAACACACCAGCACAGTCGATTAAATTCTCTCGTCTCGAGGAACTCGATCACTCTATCTCCATTCACCTCGATTACGTCGATTATTATGAATCGATTGTAAAAGAGCGTCGACGTCACAGTTCTCAATAAAATTTGTCGATGCAATTTCAACTAGAAGGAAATGTTTTTTTCTTTTGGAGTATTTTAATGAAATTTAATCTCATTAAGTGCTGTGTTAGCTTTAAGCCAGTCGTAAGGCAATGGCAGGGTACAGAAGGGTGAATTATTACGAACTTTGTCGTCTTTGTACATCAAGCGAAGGTACCAAAATGCACATATTCCGTGAAGAGGGACGTCGAAGGCAACTCCCAACAAAAATTCAGATCTGTCTGCCACTTCAGGTACCGTACGCGTTAGTTACGAAATGCTTGTGTGTGGAATGTGAAAGCTTGTGAACATCACTAAATTCGTTTATTCCTGCTAAGTCTATCCGAATTAACAATAACGGACTTAATTTGAAGTAACTTCTGCACAACTCACGCACGACTAACCCAGTATCAATATAAAATGCGTCAGTGGTGTTGGTACTTAACCTAGATCATCATTCATTGAATAGCCACCCTAAGACGGCTGTAAACAGATGCAGCCCTTCTAAATTGCGATATAATATATCGAAAGTTGTAATAGAGTAGAGACATCGAAGTTCTTTTTCATGTATTGTATAGCTACAGAACATAAATTTAGACTTACGTTGTCATGGATTCTGTACGTATTAGGAGAGGTTAGACTGTATTTCCGTGTCTATTAAATTTAACAGTAGAATAGAACGGAATATGGAATTTACTTACATTCGTTAGATCCTTTGGGCCAAGCCAAAGGATGTAAACATTTTATAATCCAAGTGCTAATTCTATTTCTTGTATGAACTGAAGTAACAACTTGTTATGGTTATAAATACAAATATGTATTTATGCAGACTGTTTACAGGCATTCTGTAGCATGACGCATTGTAACAAAACTGTAAAAGTTATTTTGTATACAAATGCCAGTAAACATTGACATACACTGTTCCATAAGCCAACATATGGAGTTTCCCAAGGATCAGTTCCAGTATCCTTACTTTACATATTATACATAAATAGCTTGCCACCAAGAATAAATACTGTATTGGAACCTGTGAAATTTGCTGATGAAACAGGTGTCATTATTTCTAGTAAAAATTTTGATGATCTGCATTTAAAGGCAGACATAGTTGTATCTCATACATGTAGATAGTTTACTGCCAGTTTGTCACGAAATATACTTGAAACAAGTGTAATAAAATTTATAATGAATAATTCCCTACCATATGTGTTAAGTATTGGTTATAGTGACATAATATAAAGCGTAGTCTGTAAATACGGAATTCCATTGTGTATCAACTGATAATCACTTGATTTGGAAGAATCATATTGATCAAATGCTTCATAAGTTATGTGGAACATGTTATGCACTTAGGTTGATTTTTCATATTAGCAACTTCGATACTCTCAGAAAAATTTTATTTTGCCTGTTTTTAGTCTGTAGTGAGATCTTGAGTAATATGGGCATCTCACAGTAAAAAGATATTTATTCTGCAGAACATTGTTAGAAGTACAGTTGGTGCAAAACCAAGAAATCAGTGTTGAAGTATGTCTAAGAGATTGGAAATTTTACCTCTTTCATGTGAATACATATTTTTATTAATGAAATTCAGTATAAGTAACCTCGAAAAATTTCAAATTCATCTGTACATAGTATTAGCACAAGGAACAAGTACCATCTACATAGTTCAATTGCCAGTGTTTCATATCTTCAGAAAAGTATATAGTAGGCTGGCATCAAAGTAGTGAACAGTGTGTTGTGCATATTCACAAATCTGATGAAAGAAAATGCTTGTTTTATAGTAACATTCAGAAGGCACTCAAGTACCCATTGCTTCTACTCTGTTGGTGAATTTCTAATGTTTAAAAATGAGTCAGTCTTGTTATCAGCTGTATGTAGTGGATGTAGTGTAACATTGGAATGCTATTTGTGAATTATTTGCAATATTTTTATGACATAGTCAACATCCTTTTTTCACTTTGACTGAATTCTGGATACGTGGAATATATATGTTCATATGTGTGTGTGTGTGTGTATGTATGTATGTGTGATTATATGTATGTATGTATGGTAGTCCAATGAATATTTTTCATGTTTCCTTATAAAGCTTCAGATTTTCAGTTGAGATAAATTAATCAACAGAGTAGGAGTAAAGCTATAAATACTTTTAACATAGGTTTGAATACTTCATGATTGCATCACAAAATTTTTGAACTCATCACTAGAACTGAAAGTGTCACGTGGTACAGTTTTATGCCACTAGGTGACATAGTATCACTATTTTTTATGTATGTGTAGTCAGTTTTGCAGCCATTAACTTTGCATTGCTCTTTGGCAGGTGTTTACTGTAGTGCTTTTTAAGTACGGCTTGCAATTGTCTTATGAAATAACTATGCATTTGTGTTAAGTTTAGCTTCACACTTGGGAAAACTAAATCTAAAATGCACAGAATACTCACAATAGCTTTTGGTGACAATGCTGTGGTGAAAACATGGGCTTTTGAATGTTTGTCTCAATTCAGATGTGGGGAAATTTTGCTGGAAGGTTGTGAGCATTCAGGTCATCCTTCCACAGGTCACACAAACAAAAATTTGGAGAATGTTTACAAAGTCTTTGACAGAGACCAGTGAAAGTAACCTTTTGGAGTTTCCTGCCAAATTAGGCCTTTTGTGTGATATGTGCCAGAAAATTCCAGTGGAGGACTTGGGTGTGTGGCAGATGTCTGTGAAGTTTGTGCCTAGGTTACTCAGTAATAGATGGAGAAGCAATTTCTGGCCGCTAGAAATGTGGCTGTGGTCCTGCAACCTCCTCACTTGCCTGATTCGACCCCTTGTGACTTTTTCTTAGTTTGGAGAATGAAACTGCATCTATGGGAGCATCATTTCCAGAATGTTTTGAAATTTAGGAACATTTATATATCATCCTACATACAGTTTTAAAAAGTCAGTTTGACAGTGCTTCCAGCAGTAACAGAAATGCTGGATGTGTTGTATAAACTTAGAAGGGGATTGCTATGAAGGGGGCTGCATGACACATATAAGTTTAGTTCACATTTTTTATCAACACAGTCCAGAAGCTTTTGTATATAAATTCACTTGCAAGCAGAAGTATATTAGACACACTACAAAGGACTTTCTTTAAACAAGTGCCTTCATTGTAATGATCTTTTTGGATATTAACATCTTTATTACTTACTATAATTTGAACCAACAAATGCGCACAACTGTATTAGATTTATATAATATTATAAAAGTACCAACTCCTGCATGTTTCAGGCCTTATGGGCCCATCATCAGGGAGCACAATAATTGTATAAAATGATTGCTTAATATATTGGTCGCTTACATGTAGAAGAACTGCTGGAAATTTGTTAGTACCCAACAGGCACAACAAATTTACCGCTCACTTCAAGACATCAGAGAAAGCTTGTATTAAAGCATTTGCCCCAGTTTGGTGTAAAAACACATGTAGACAACTGCATTTGACTCCAAATTATATTTTGATAAAGGTGAATGGTACTAATTGTCATTGTTTTAATACATTAAGAGTAGCAGCTCAGTTCTGCACAAACCAAGAACTAAAATTTTTGTATATAAAAAAACAAAAACTAAATGAATGAATGAATTTCCAGCAGTTCTGCTACATCCAAGAGACCAGTGTATTAGGAAATCTTTTTCTGCAATATTTGTACTCCCTGATGATGGGCCAATAAAGCCCAAGCATGTTGGAGTTAGTGGTTTTTATAATATTAATGTAAATCTAATATAGTTGTGTGCATTTGTTAGTTTGAATTATGGTAATTGAATTGTAATGCACAGAATTGAGAATGTGAAAATCTTTATTAATATCTGCCAAATTTGTCTGTATTGGTCCATACAACATTAGGGAGTAGCATTAAAGGGAAGTAAACTAATTTTAAAGTATCATTTCATGTGGTTGGTGTGATGTGTCCTCATTGCAAAACATGCAGAGCTTACTTTGGGCATATTATATTCAGTATGTTTCTTCTCATTTCTGTTTTAATCTGTATGTCTAATTCCTCAGTTTATTGCCTTGACTAATATTTCAATTAATGCATGGTATTGTTTCGAGTATCAAAGTTTGTGAGGTGTATTTTATCAAGATTTGCTGTGTGTGCGCGCGCATATGTTTTGGAAATCATTTGTTTAGGTTAGCAAATGCACCAGTCATACGGTTTTCAAAAACAGAACAAGATTAGCATTAATCACATTTATATCATCAGCACAGAGAATATGTTTGGATTGAGAGTTTTTAGTCATGGGAAGATCATTTATATATTTGCAGGAAAGTCCAAGGGCCAGGTGTAGAACATTGTGAATCAAGTAGTATATCCAGCTTTAGTGTACCATTTATTTTAATATTTTATGTGGTAATTGTGAAAGGTACTGTTTCTAATTCAAGCTTTTTACAGTAGTGAAACTGTTTCATATATTTATTTATTTTTTTTGGCTACATGTCTCCTTCACGTGTATGATCAGTGATTGAAGTGGGTTGGAATGATGTTACCCTTTGTTTTAGGGTAATGAAGATGTACTGTACTTAATTTCTGCAGTGTTAAAACCATTCCACTTCAACATGCCTCTTGTAAATATTCAGGTTGTCATGTTTATTTTCATGAACATTTTACTCTGTTGAGTGTCGCAGTCTGTACTGAGGTCATGGAGATGAGTCTCATGAATCAGCTCCCTCCCATCTGTCTCAAAGTGTTGTGCTTTTTCCTCCAGTTGTCAAGCTGTTCTGTGCATTAGATTGTTGGTAGTGATAACCACATGCTTATCTTTGTTAGTGATAAGTGCTCTGGGCTGGTTAGTGTGGGTCAAGGGACTGAAAAAGACTAAACAGAGCAACTGCGAACACTGAGAAGGCCTGAGTGCAGACATCCCTACCATTTATATAACTTCTTTCATTGATCACATTTTGGTGATAGCACACATAATTCGTATTTGTGACACCCTGGATGTGATTTGTGGCACAGAGGCCAGGTATCCTGCTAGAGTTCACGTACATCAGTCTATACTTGAAGATGTGATTGGCTTACAGTACTTCATAGTTTCTTTCTCATTGTTTCTGATTTATCATTCAGTCATTCAGTGATATACTATAGAACATGGTTGCAATTGAAAACTGTTTTAAGAAAATCTGGTGATTAATTAAATTAACAGAATTAAGATATACACACAATGTGTGTATGTAGACACGTCAATGTACATGAAAGTAAAATGGGCAGGGCTTATTGTGCATGTAGAAGAACAATGACCAATAACTACAGGTCTTCACACTGCCACATGGCACTAGAACCAAAATACAGGCTGAATTTTGATGGGAAGATGGAGTTATTAGTGTTATTTATATTATAGGAGAAAAACTGGAAAAACATGGCAAGAGGCAGGAAGAGACTGTGAAACCTCCTGCAAGAAGGCCTTACCCCATCAAGGGTGTTGAGCCATCGATGATTGTGGTAGTGGGGGACTTTCAAGTACCATGTTCTCATCATTTTCAACAGCTGCATGACATTTGATCATATTGTGGAATTGAACAGTGTCATTTAAAAGCAGTCTGCAACCTTGTGTTGGAATTGATGCATAATACAGTTATTCAGCATGTCACTGTGTTATTTACCATTACTGATTATAGTTTCTCTGTGTTGAGAATGAATCAGCATAGGACCTGTGGAACCCTAGAAGACCACTGAAATCAGTTTTCTTGTTCATGGCTGAGGTTTAAATTTTTTTGTGATTGAATAGTATGTGTGCTTTCATTATGATGTTCCTTATTGTTTGACTTGTAACATTGTCTTCTCTGATCAGTGTGCAGTTCAGAAAAAGTAATCATTACGGTAGCATTGCCAGTGATTTCTGACCACTTCCAAGCTCATATTCTTTAACACTTTATACCTGTTTCGGGGCACATGTGGTAAAGAAAAACCCTGTGTTAAGCACCGTCATCATGGATACTATACAAGGAGAGAGATGATTGAAGTTTTAAGGCTAACATGGCAGGCATTGCCATATAGATAGTTTTCTGGGTCATTACACCATGCAATAACCAGAAGACCATTATTTTATGACTGTAATTGATGGTAATTAAATGCAGATGCCGACTCCACAGTTTTTCCAGATACACTGATCAGTCTTGACCTCAACACATGTTACTGGCAATACCCCCTCAGAATATGCTGCAGCAGCAGTTTCCTGTCCACAAATGAATATTTCCACTCATTGGTACACTATCATCCTACCAATACATTTGTTGTCCGGAAGGACTACCATGAAGATTCAGGACAGGGGTCTGCTTTGGCTGCTTGGATCTGAAGGTTCAGGCCTTGTGATCCTTTAAAGCATTGGATACTACTCACTGATTGACAGGGTGTTACATACCAGAAGACATGAAATCTGTAGCAACACTATTGTGACAACCTCTAATCTCATGTGAACCATCATTCTTTCATAAATGTCACATCCTGCGATTTCAGATATTTGATGGCTGGTCATTCATATTTAGTTAATTCCATTTGGAGTATTCATGTTAAAAATACCACAATATTGGCAGTGTGGGGGGGGGGTTTGAAAACCAGCCACTTGCAAATGAGAGAAGATTCTTATTGTTTGTTGCTTCCATGTTTTTCATTGTTACTGGCATCACTTCTGAGGTTAACTGGAATTCACTGGTACTGTCCCATGCATAAGCATAGTAGAACCCATTCATTTTAGGACTTCACATTACAAAACAAGTTCTGAAATAACCTAAGATTTTTTTGAGACTTGTGGATTCAGCATGTGTTTTTTGTTAACATTAATATTCATCATTGTTTTATATCTTTTACTGGAGATAAAACTTGATATTAGTGTCAAGCATCCAATCATGTTTCAAAATTTGTAGTGAATTGTTATATTTTATGGCAAATTTCTACAGGTTTGTGAAGATGACTCATTGCCCAAGATCATTTGCAGTCATTGTGTGGACAAACTGGAAAGCTTTTACGATTTCCGGGAGTCCTGTGTCAATGCAGAAGCTATGTTGGAGAGTTATTTCACATCTCTTCGCTACTCAGATGATTTCACACGTGAAGGAAAGGTAATTATAGTAGTAGTGTTGTCTTTGAGTTTTCTTCATGTCATCTAGCAGTAGATTAAAACTGTTTTGAATATTTATATACACATTTCTTGTAATGGCTAAATAGCAGTGTACTGATAATGTGCAATTTTTACAGCTTTTCCTGTAACTGGTGTGTAATTTTTTAATCGATGTACTGCAAGCATGTGCTTTATTATAATGCGGCACAAATGATGAAATAAGACGTAGTCTGGTAGAAATGTATAGATCAGGGAAGGCAACAACACGGCTTGCGAACTGCATTTGGCTACTCAAGTTTCCTGTAAAAAATAACATTCCAATAGTTTATATGTTCACGAGACTGACTGTGAACATCATTTTAAAAGATTTTCTAGAGAACAGAGACTCATAATGAAAGTAACTTATTATAGTTGGATGAACAGAAATAAGAAGCCATCAAATGAATAAAAAATATTTTATTATATGACTGGATTAGTGGATTACCCAATGAGTAGTTGTTCCCAAGGTTGAAAACAGAAAATGCTGTCTGCATTCTCTCAGGCAGTGAGCACTGTTGCTGCTATACATTTGACGTGATAAATTAAGACATCGCTCTTGCCTAAGATGTCTTCTGAAGTGCGGTTGCCAAATTTTATCTAGCTGGCCACTCCTGGTGTAGGTATTTCTGATTGTCAGGATAGTTGACCTGCCCTGATAGAGGAAGCAAGATCTTTTGGAACTCCCAGGAGTCAGCATTTGTGATAATCACCACTGCAAGAACCTGAAATTACTGTTAAAGTAGAAAGTTTGTTGAAAATATCTACACATGTTGTAGACCTCATAAACAGATCCAGGTGCTACTGTAGAAGTCATGGAACATAAACTTTAACATTGGTCTCTAGTAGATGTTATCATGGTGTGTGCTGCTGTGTTTGAGAGATAGGAATGGAGTATTCAGTGAAGTACCCATCTCTCACTTTCATTTTGTGAGTGCATGGTGTTTTCCTTGCCTCTGTTTGTTGCTTCCTAAAGACCACTTTCATACATATATTTTGTCTCAGGTGTGTTTAATTGAACTGTGTTATGGATTTAAAGGTTCATGATATACTTTTTTATGTTATATATAACATAATATTTTGCTGCACATTTTTCCCCTTGCTAATTTGCATCAATTTTCTTTTTACTAATAAACAGGTGTATGTCAAAGATGAGAGTCCGCCAAAGAAAAAGACAACTACAACAGTGGCTGTTGCAACAACAGCCAACTCTGAAACAGAAAAACAACACAGTAAGACTGGAGCACCTGTGGCCACTGCCACAGATGGTTTAAACAGTCTAGTGCAGGCAGCTGGTATTCAAATTGTGAGCGATGCAGATGGAACTAGAGTTCAGCAGTACAAGTGTGCCATGCAGGTGAGCATCATAATTCAGAGCTTTCAGTCAGGTTATTACCTGACCTTGGAATTTTTATACCTACTCTCTGAGAGTAATTAAAACAGGACAGGCGTTGTTTGTGTAACATAACATTGAGGCATGTTTGTGTAGTGATTGTTGCCATGGAAAAGCAGTAAGTATTTTGTATTCTGAGCATGTTTGTAGCCTTAGTTATCTGGCATGCAAAGAGAAAGAGCTTGCATGCATGCATGCATGCATGCATTTGTGTATGTGTGTGTGTGTGTGTGTGTGTGTGTGTGTTTGTGGGGGGGCGAGAGAGGGGGGGGGGAGAGAGAGAGTATGATGCAATAAAGCCACCAACACTTCCATTTTACCTTTTTGAGGTGAGTTTGAGGAAATTGATCATAATCTTGTTCTGCTAGCTGCAGCTCAGTATGGTGCTGATTTAGCATGTGTGATACTTAACATTACTCCTGCACATTTACACACAGCTGGTAGATGCTTGTAGACTAAACATCATCCTACATCACATTCTTGATTCCACTCAGTACATCTTACGTTGACTTGGGTGACCAAACATTTACACGGAGTATCAGAATTTGCATTGTCCTAATGGGCACCTGGTATCTTTGATGACTAGAATTTAAACACCCCTGGAAATTCATTATATATGTTTAGGCAACAAGGAAATTTGCTGCATTTTAAGGCATGTGGCATCTATGTTTTATTTTCTATAAAATGCCATTTACTTCGTAATTTTTCTTTGTCTGTTCAAATAATACACTGTCATAAACCACGCACTGAAATTTGAATACCAACCTGATCATTTAAAGATTTAAATATACTGTGCCTAGATGGGTATTCCAACTCCAAAGAGTTAAGCAAGAAAGTGCACGAGTAACAACATGTACCATAAGATATTTCCCCATTAGGATGTTACACATCACACATTGGTAGTTATTTAACAACGTTTTGGGACAACCTATCAGCCTCATCTTCAAGGGTCAAGCAGTCGAAGCTTGACCCTTGATGATGGTACCAATTGGCTCTCCCAGAACATTGGTAAATAGCTGCCAATTTATGCTGCCTAACATCCCAGAAGAGCAGAGGTCTTATTTACACCACAGTGGAAGCCTGAAATCAGATATACCACACGTAGCTGTTAGGAAGTTAGTGGACCACCTGAAGGTTTTAATACCGAGGAGGATATAAAGAAAGCACCTGTCACTCTCTCTCCCTCTCTCTCTCTCTCTCTCTCTCTCTCTCTCTCTCTCTCTCTTGCATGCTTTTATGGAATTTTTCCTCATCCCCCAGCAGTTGTTCTAAACTATTCTAAAAACAATAAACCAAGTATGTAGCTGCTTTGTTTACCTCATATAACAGAATCACAAAATGGATGACCACACAGGCAGGAAGATGTGTTACTGGTAAATGCTGTATTACATTTGTACACATGATTAGAATGTGCATTGAACTGGTTTGTCGGATTTGATGTGAATTTTACTAATTCTTGTGTCAGGTAATTTTTGTTTTGAGAGATATACATAGTTTTCTGAAGAGTGGAGCAGAGTTCATTAGGGCAGTCACCACAGTGGCCCTTGCACATCAGTCGTTTCCACTCTTTCATACAATCCTTCGAACAAGCATATAACAGCCCCATCCTTTGTACAAAGTGCAGTACTGTGCTGATGGATGTCAGAAAGGTTACCTGGTTTCAAGAAATTATCGTTCATGTTCCTAAATATATTGTATTCTGAATATTGTATGAAGGTGTTTTATTATGAGGGGCATTCTGAAAGTGTTGCCTCCATATTTGTATCTTTACACCCAAAGAAGTTATCAAAATGAAACACAGCGTTAATTATAGCCCCGATTGTGTATCTTGTTTGTGTACCTCATGCTGCTATGTAGTCTCCCTCTCGTTTGATGCAGTGCCACCAGTGCAGAACAAGTTTTTCATACCCATTGGTGTAGAAGTTTAGAGGCTGTTCTTGAAACCATTTTGCCACAGCAGCTTGAACTTCTTCATCACATGTGAAATGATTGCCTTCGAGATATTTCTCGAGAGTTTTGAACAACCAGAAGTCAGGTGGTGCCAAATCCAGGCTGTAGGGATGGTGTGGAACAACCTCAAATTTGATGCTGTCTCATACTGCTGAATTTGGCAGTGTTAGTGTGGGGTCTGGCATCTTTATGTTGAAGAAGCATCACCTTTTTTCCTCATTGAATGCAATTTGTTGTTCCAGCCTCGTTAGGGTCTTCATGTAAGTTCTGGAATTGATTCTTATACCTTTGACCATGTACTTCTTGTGTATGAGGCATCTGTAGTCCCAGAAAACTCTGAGCATGCATTTTCCAGCAAAAGGCTGAGTCTTGGATTTTTTTCTTTCTGGGGGAAGAGGGGTGACAATATTCAAGTGACTGGCTTTTCGTTTCCAGGTTGTTGTGATGCACTCAACTGTTATCCTTTTTGACAATGCTGTACAGAAAATCATTACCTTCACTTTTGTAGCGAGAATGTAATCACTGATATGCTTCCAGTCTTGTTGTCTTAATTTTGGGCATAAGCTGACATGGCACCCAGCAAGCACACACTTTTTTGTAAGCCAACCCTGCAGTAATCTCATTGACACAGGCTAAACCAATGTTCAGCTTTTTTGCTATGGCCATCTGAGAAAATCTTCAACTTTTTTAAATTAGTTTGTTGATTTTTTGCCTGTTCACACAGTGAGTTGCAGTGACAGGGCTTCTAGACCGGTTGGTCATTCAGGCCCACATTTCCGCCATTATCCCTTGAATTTCTCACCCAATGATGCACATACTTATGCCCACAGTATCTTCACCGTAGAATGCCAATAATTACTGTTGAATTTCGATGGGAGTTTCATTTTCATGGGTCAAGAACAGCTCACTGTTTGATGTGCTTTGACATGGTGTGGAACAAGTCATCCATTTTGAATGGAATACAACACACACATCTACATTTCCCAAGCCATACCACATGGCACACTAAAGTTCAAGGAACAGTGAAGAAGCTGGGACTAGTGCCACTTAAGGTCACACTGCTTGCATGAGATACATGCACGGAGGCATTACTTCTGGAATGTCCTTTGTATATTGGCCACTGCAGTGTATGTATGTGAACTGAATTTGTTTTCCAGATGCAGCCTGGATCTGCAGGACCTACAGTAGTGGAGGCAGCGGCCACAGAGGCATGTTACAGCTATGAGTGCACTGCTGCTGGAACGCGGACTTCTGATGCCAACCCAGTAGTAGCACAAGTAACAGCAAAGGTGGAAGATGGGAGCACCCAGTGCAGTGAGACAGACTTTGCAAGCAAGGTGATATCTGCTAGGCACCATCAGGTCAGTTTAATTACTGCAGCAAATTTTACTACTTTTGCACTCCCCATCTAATGATGTGAAGATATAAAATACAGTAAACTGTAATTTTACCTGTACCTATATGTATGGGTATGAAACTTGGTCTCTCTCTGTCACATTAAAAGCAGATTGAGGGTGTTTGAGAGCAGGGTTAATAAGACTGTGAGAACCTAAGATGGCATAAGTGACAACAGGCTGGAGGAAATTGAAATCAGAGCCTTCTTAATTTACATTCTCCACAAAATATTAGCATGATCAAATCGAGAGGATGAGATGGGTGCCATATGTAGTACACATGGGAGAGACAATAGATGTCATGCTTTGGCTATAAGTTACGCTGCATGTCGTTTTAGTCACCGGAGAACAGTGAGGAAAGTGATGTGTCAGCTCAGCAGCAGCAGCAGCAACAACATGCAACAGCAACAGCTGTGGCCTTCACTACTGCAGGACCAGGGCAGGAGATGCTAGTACATTTTAACTTCAACAAAGACAGAGAGGGACTTTTCAGACCAGATGAGCATGCAGCTCTACAGAGGTATGTGTTGTCACAAATATATATTCTAGTGCCATGATTTTTATAAATCATGTAGCATCAGGTCATGATTGTTATATTATGAATTGCATAAGAATGGGAGTGATGCAGCTGTACCTTGTTTTAGAGGTACTAGACCAACATTTTGTGGAAAAGAATGAGAAACATGTAATAAATCTCATTCAGAATACCTGGTTTCTGTCTGGAGTCAAGTCTTACCAAATACAAAGAAGGAAGTCTTTTCCTAATGAGATTTTGTGGGGCTTTCATGTGCGAGACCACTCTTGGCTCCTGGGATCACCTTGATTTTCTTCTCATTTGACATCTGACCTTAGTTCACCAGCCCTTAATTCACCAAAACACACCATACTAAAATTTTCCTTGAACATTTTATGGTTTTTAAGTGTGTGTTTGGGAATTATGAGTTAAGACATGAATGGTTAGTGGGAGTACGTACAGGTTGTTTCTGAAATTCACAGCATCCGTTATGATGTGTTTAGTGGACGGAGAGAATGAAACAAGTCTGTAAATGTGCATCGTTTGACACTGTGTTGTTGAATTGTGACCCACTGAAAAGAGAAGTACTGTGTGAGTGCTTGATGATATCTGCCTTGTACTGGCTCCAACACAAGACCCTCCCGTATTATGCCCAAACATAAGTTGCTCAGTATGGAGTGTGATGTGACAGTGTTGCTCTGCAAGTTCATTCATTCTGTGGGATGCATTTGTGGAAATGGCTGATACACACATTATGTTCAGCTGTGCATATGGCAGTGAATTGGCTGCACAAGAACTGTATCAGTACACACTTCTGGTCAGTGACTTCCAGACAGACATTTTGTAGCATTAGTAACCACCTTAGGGAAGGAGGGTAATTGTGTTTTTGGCAGTAGAATGATGACGTCAAAGCACAGAATGTGTGGACACCACAGCTGGAAGGCAGTATGCTGCATGATATTCCTGTACATCCTGGAACCAGCATACAAAAATCACAGGTGAAAAACATGTTTTGAATTAATGATTTAGTGATTTCTGCACAAGCAAGTTCTCTACCCATACCACCTGCAGCAAGTGCAAGGTCTATGGACGTAAGATTACTGTAGAACACTGGAATTTTTCAGTGGCTTCTGCACTGGTTCAACAGTAATCCCCCCCTCCCACGTGTTATCATAGACATGTCATTTACCCTTAATAGTATTGTGAACTTCTGTAGGCAGCATTGATGGCCGGATGTTACTCCACTTTTAATTATTTTGTCATGATATTAACAAAAGATTTTGAATAATTGCATGGCAGGCATGACAGGATAGACACCGGTAACTCCTCATGTTGTTTGGCACCTCTTTTTGTAATTTTTTTTTACCAGAGAAGTGTGATGTTGGAGTCAGTGATTTGTTAATTCAGTTTCCTGTGATTGGTTTACGCTTTGTACTTTATCCTTCTCCTTCTAGAATAAAATGGGCCATAACTGAAGGAGGAAACATGCAAGGACACACTTGTATGTGGATATTTTTCATTGTCTTTGTGCATAATATTATGTCCTGAAGTGTTACTTTGTGTTTCATATACATGCCATATATGGTATTTTTACGTTTTTTTTTTAAATAAAAACAGAACCCTTATTCACCTTATTCATGTAAAATGCTTCTGTAGGTTCAGAAGATGTCTGAGATTTACTTCAAATTGAACTCTTAACTTCTGAGCGGTAATTTGGTTTACTGACAACCTCATGAGTTCTGCAGTAGTCCTTCCCCCCCCCCGGCACTACAACTCCCATCGGGGGTTGTTATGTTACAGCCCTCTAGCGGGCGTTAGCCTCCTTGCTTGCGAGGTTTCATGATCACATACAGCGACGTGCCACAGTCGGTAGGAGTCCTCTGAACGAATGATCAGTCCATCGCGGAGACCTCTACCTGACAACACAACACTCACAACACACAAACATCCAAGCCCTGGGTGGGATTCGAACCCATGATCGCAGCAGGCGAGCAGCCGTAGACCTATGCCTTAGATCACGCGGCCACTGGGACCTGCACAGTAGTCATGTATTAAGTAATAAAACTGTCCAAGCAGCCATTCTTATTTTGCTTTTTATCAAAGTGTAAAAATGAGATGTAAAGACCATTCAGAAATATGTTTGCATGATTCATTAAACCCTGCATAAAATTACACCCCCAGGCCTTGTTATTTCATGAAGACTGAAAGACATATCAGTTTGATAATGACAGTGGTGATATTAGTTACGTTTGTGAGCTCCAGCTTTGCAGTTGAATGTCAATCTTCAGAAATGCAGTGTAGTGTGGTATAGCTTATAGCAAAGACTAGCACACAACCCCACACTGCATTCTGGTGACTATAACTCAGTTCTTTGTTTTTGTCAGAACATGTGGCATTAAATTGTTATTCCTTCCAGGGGCCAATATTTACCATGCTTTGTGTCAAGTGTTTTGGTTGGTTGTTGGAACAGGTTTGTCTTCCACATCCTGTGACTTGAGATCAAGGCACTCCTCAGTCCTCTTGTATTAGCTCCCTGACCAGTCCAAGCCCAAATTGCTGGTGTGTTAATTTTATCCCAAAACTTTCATGTTCCATTGATATGAATATGACTGTACCTCTGAACAGCGCAGTAATTTTTTCATCTGCCAGACATTTAGCAGAGCTGTAATATGTAACATTTGTGTCAATGAACTTTACAAATATAATTCTCATTTTATTGCTCGTAAAGGAAAGGCACTGAATTGCTGAATAGATGGACATAAACTTGAAATTATGGAGAACAAAATATCTCATATAGTAGCTGGAATTAAGAAATAATGGGAGGTAATATTCAGTACGATCATTTGCTGCCGATTTGTGGTTGTGAGTATTGAAAACAAAGGTGATGAGCAGACAAAGTTCTTGTGGTTTATCAGAATGAAATAAATTTGATGTTTATCTCAGTTGGCACTACCTGGTTTGAGAAGTGGGAATCTGTGTTCCTTTCTCCTTTTCCTTTGTATTTTGAGGTGGAGTATGAGGCATGTTTTTCATCAACGCTCTTAACCCTTATCCAGCTAACGTGGAGAATATGGTGAGCTCTTAATAATGCCAGCAAATGGCAGTTGGGATTTAATTCAGCGTTTAAAGGGTTAATGGCAGCCTGTGACCACCAACAGATGTGTCATTCAGAAATCTGCTGGATCAGAGCTAAAACCATGTAGTAATGTAATGTAATACAGTACTGTAATGTAATGTAATTTAATGTAGTAATGTAATGTACTAGCGGCTTTGGTGTTCTAAGAGGTGAGCGTGCTGGCTTTTGGTACCCAAGTTTGCGGGTTCAAACCCGGCCGAAGCCGTCGGCTTTTCGGGCGAAAAAATCCTCAGCGCACCTTCCTTCGGAGGGGAAGTAAAGCCGTCAGTCCCATGTCGTAAATTTACGGCATGTAAAAGAACCCAAAAGTGACGTGGAAGTCACCACTTTCGGCAAAATTCACGGCCATTTCTCGCCCATAGTTCCACCTTCCGCTGCTTGGGTTCGCTTACATCGTTCCAGACATGAGGGACACCTGGTAGTGGGAGTTGGAACGTTCTAATCACTGGTCCTCCAAGTTGGGGGTTTGACGTGCTGCTGGCAACAGCACTCTGTAAAACCCTTCCTGCTGAGAATACTCGATGATAGTTGAGCAGGCCATAACCCACAAGGGTTGCAGTGCCAATTGAAGAAGAAGAATGTAATGTAGTAGCACGTTTCTGTAGTGATTATTTTCACCAGTGAAATATAAATTGTTAAAGATAATGTTTTCCCTTTGCACAACATGCAGGCATATGGTGAGAGTAGATGTGTACTTCACTTGTTCATAACCTTAGAACTACATGCAGTTGAATGGCCAGTTTCATATCCCAGCCATCCACTTTTACTCAGGGGGAAATAATTACTGGTACCCATTGAATAGGAGACTGGTTGGGCCCCAGCGGTGGTGTGGATATTTTGGAAAAGAGAAAAATCTTGCACTTGACAGAAATCACATCTCAGATTATCCAGCCCATAGACTGGCCACAACACAAACTCATTATTAAGTGGAAATAAATGTGAAAGGTGTGTCATTATAGGTGGAGTTTTTCAGAATTTTGGCCATGGGTTGATGGATTCATTCTTGTCAGCTTACTTTTTTTTTAACTTTTAAGTTTCAAAATTGTATTAAGGACAGTGTCTAATATGAACAGCTGCAGAAATGGGCACAGTTATTTCTTTGTAAGGAAAACCTGTACCTCCTGAGATTAAGTACATTTATCATTTTTCACTGTGTCTTCTCTTCCAGAACTTAGTCTCAAATAAGGTGGTCATTGCTAATGGGAGATCTGTAAAAGAAATGATATGAAGGAGTCAGTCACCTTTGTGTCTGGTTTGTTGGTGACATTCTCACAAACTACTTAGTGTCTCAAGTCCTTACATTATTAACTGCACTTTAGCCATGTGTTTAAGTTATTGCAGATGCAGGTGTAACAGACATAAATTATATTCACTGTTTGATATTGGTAATCATTTTAATAAAAGATAGTATGTCCCAAAATATATGTTTTGAACATTAGTGACTCAGCACATGTAACTTGCAGCTGTGTCAGTATTTTCCTTGCTATGAAGCATATGGTTGTCTGTCTGCTGACCAGAAGTAGCTGAAATAGACCACTATTCATTTATTGTATCTTCAAGGCCGTTGTTTACTGACCCATATTGAATTCATAATGGAATGATATGTTTTTAACAACAGAAGGGAGTCAGCTGCAAGTTACATCACAGTCGTGATACTCAGAAATTCAATCATTGAAGTGCATTTTTGTTTGCTTTTTTTTTTTTTATTAGATCTTCAATAGCTCAGATTGGTGAATTTCTGCGCATGAAGAATGTAAATATTATTGATGGAACTTCAGGCCCTACAGCAACACTTGTGGAAGTGGCTGCAGCACCAAATACTCCTCGGCCTTGTGAACGCTGTGGCAAAATTTTTGCCACACTTGAAGAACTTCATTCACATTCACCATGCAATTGCTCGACAAATCATGAATCAGAAAACAGTGGTGCAGACAGGAACGCTGGTAATGCAGCAGGCACTGGTGGTAACTTTGGGTGCGAAATCTGTGGTAAGCCATTCAAAAGAAAAGAACATCTGTTTCAACATAGGAAACTCCACACTGGTGAAAGGCCATATGTCTGTGTGTCTTGTGGGAAGGCGTTTAGTCGCAAGGAGCATCTGGTCCGACATGCTGTATCACACACGGGACAGAAGATGCATGGTTGCGACCTGTGTGGCAAAAGTTTTAGTCGAAAGGACAACTTACACAAACATCGCAAAACACATGGTATAGCTGGTCCATATATTTGTGAAACATGTGGTAAATCTTTTGTTGTGAAACACTATTACCTGATGCATCGAGGAAGCCATGCCACTCCAGGTTCGTCAATGACAAACAGTGATGGAACTGGTGAAGGTAATGGCACAAGTGCAACAGCAGAAAATCCCCTCCCATACAAGTGTGACATCTGCAGTAAGGGATTTGCAATGAAACAGTACCTTATTACACATAAACAGAGGCATCGTAGTAAGAACCAGCAGCAGTTACAGAGTGGGCAGGAAGCAACAAATTCATCTAATTTGGGGCAATCACAAAATAACCAGATCAAAGTAGAGAGTGTTGGTACTAGTGAGACTCATGTGGCTGGAGCCCTTAGTCACAATAATGTTCCACTGACAACAATTAACAACACAGCTCTTCTCACACCAAACATCTTGCACCATGTGACGACGCAGCCAGGTGCTGGAAGTACTGCTGGAAATAACTCTGCTACTGCAGCCATGATTCAGGTGTCATCAGCTGCTGCCACTGCCTACCTCTGTACTCCAGCGTCAGTAGCTGCTAATGAATTGCTTGAAACTTACAGGAGATTGCACTCTGCATGATAGTGGGTGGGAAGAATGGGTTTAACGGTGACTTTTTGCTCCATTTTGGTAGATTCATTTTCAGAGTTTTTAGTTCACATTAAGAGTCTCTTCTTACGCTGCTAATACTGCTAGACATGGTAATAAAACAGGTATTGTAACTTGCTGGTAAGTAGCATTTAGCAGAACACAGAAGTTACTGTCATTTCTTTAGATTTTATCATTATTTTAGTTGAAGAAGACAATAAATACATTTTATGATATTACTGTTTATATAAACCTATATTGATTCATTGTACAGAACAGCTCATCTGTAGCTGGATTGTCATTTATGGAAATAATTAAATCACAACTGATATATGTGATTTAATTGTTTTACCCCTTGTAACATGATGTGAAAGAGGTAATTTGGTTTTATTAAATTTAGATGAAGCCACTCTAGTTGCATTTCCCAGAAAGCAGTTGATACTTACATGTAAGTGAAAAATGACCAGGTTAAAAATTACAAAAATTGCATTGTTGGAGACAACAGTGAGCAAATATGTACAGTTCCTGAATGTACCTAAAGGATGTGCAGATGGTTTTAAAGGTTGTAAAAATGTTGGGAGTCAGCTTATGTTGATGAGCTGATGAGTCATGGGTAGGGGATAAATTAGTCCCTGTGCATGTCATGAAGGCATATAGGGAGAGTAGAGGTATAGCTCCACTCATTCATCACCTTGGCCCTCTATGGAGATGAGTGATCAGATTCATCTACCAGCCACTTCACTCCAGGTGTCAGAACCCACAGTGTCCATTGTATAGGAGTGTGGGTGGGTCATAGAGCTGGTCTGGACGTCTTCAGAGAAGAGAGAGTCACTTTTCCACTGTCAGAAGTCAGACTCTAGACAGCTGGTGTGAAGTCCTAGGCATAGATGAAAGAACAATGGTTAATGTCCATCATAGTAATTAATCAGGCATTGCTCTTGATTTTTAGACCAGTGCTTTTCAACCTTGTACATTGCAACCATTTGTAGGAAATACATCTTTCCCTGCATTTAAAAGCTGAAAATAATATATTGTGAGGTATAGCAGTAGAATAATACAAGTTCTGTATGGGTTGAACAAATTAGTATGTCCCAGTTGAGCTTATTTGTTGTGTGGCAAGACCAGAATGGCCTGAGCATTGTTTCTATAAAGCTGAAACTTCAGCACCCTTGCAGCAGCCTAGGTAATGATTGGCCTGGGTGGCATATACCATGATTACAAAAGTGTTGCTTTGAAGGTGTTTGTTTTCGTGGTGCAATGGATGTGCGTATGTGCGTGCTTGTCTTTCGTAATTTGCCCCCAGTTCAGAATACTTGCTGACTGTGCTGTGTATATGAGATCAATTATTAACCATGTGGTGGTGGAGGATTTTATTTCTTAAATTCTTACTCAGCTGCCACTTATTTGCATGTACTATTGACATAAGTTATGAAACTCAGAAGATAATCAGCAGTACATTGAAACAGGTATATACTGCTTGTCAAAGGGGTGCACTTTGCAGATGTGTCCATATGTCAATCAAAAGTATGTAAGTTTGTTCCTTTCCTTTGTTTTTAATCTTGTCAGTGTCAAAAATCCTGATTCACATGTGTTATTGTGAATGACATAAGTAATAGCACATTTTTCTTACCATTAGACATTCTCTTTTCAGTCATAACCCAAAACATTGACATTCTTGATATCTCATTTGTTAGTTTGAAGAACCAAGTGGCAGCAGTTCATTTTCTTACCCATGTGTCAACTTCTGTTTGATTGCTGTTGCAGGATTTTGAAAAGCAAAAGGATCTTTCATTGTACAAGTTTGCTTCAAAAATTTTAATCTGCTTTCTGGAAAGTAATGACTGACACTTGTCACACAGCAACAACTTGTAACTGTGTGGCAGATATTTAAATCAGGTTGTCTTCTTAATTGATAACATTTCCTTAAAGTTATGAAATTGTTGTGGAATATGTAGTAGCCTATAAGTGATGCTTACCTGCACTGATGTTTTTTGGAAATGGATATATTCACATGCTGATGTAGTTTCAATTAAAGTACGTAGGGCATCTAGAAAGTAAAGAACATTTGCGCATACAACCCGCGCAGTTGTTTCATTTTAGCTGATGAGTCATGTGGTGTGTTCAGTAGAGTGTG
>JGI20166J26741_11765584_pt1 | contig 21242 bp, 15 predicted proteins | sample TergutCu122P5_FD_26741 | JGI IMG/M metagenome (IMG submission 26741)
CGATCTGGTTGAGGTTGTTGGTAGCGTTCGAGAGCAGGCGCACCATTTCCCGCACTTCGGTCAAGTCAAGCCGGACGATGTAGCCGTCCATCACCATTTTGCGAAAATAGGCTTCCCTGTTGCGGATGCCGGCCGCCGCCATCTTCTCGTTGATGAGGTCGCGTTCCGCTTCTGTCAGCCGAATATTCAAGTGAATATTGCGTTTTAGATTCTGGATAGTATCAGTCCTCCCTTCGTGTCAGATACATTCTTTTGCGGGTTTCTCCGCTGGATCGGGTTTAGCGCCGAACATCCGCCGGCTCTTTTCGGTGTTGATTTTAAGCGTTTCCAACACAGACGGCTTCTCTTTCGCGCTGATGGGCGCGGCTTTCGCCGCCGTCTCCACGGCGCCGGGGACAGGCTCGGCGGTGCGCTCATCCATGTTGAGGGTGGCGTTCAGTTCGGCCAGCCGCGCGGACTTATCGGGGCCAGCTCCGCTTCAAAGGCGAATGGCTTCGCAAGCTCGATTTTCGCGTTCTCCACCTGTGTGTAATAGCTTTGGAGCTGGGTTTCCACCGATAGCAGACGCGAGGGTATCCTGTCAAAAGCGTTGTTGATACGGGTGATATTGCCGCTGCTGTCGTCGCCCAGGGTGGCCGTGTGGGTCATGGAGGCGGCGTTCATGATGTTATTGATACATCTCGCCCTCATCTTCGTCTTGCGGCTTATTTACGTATGGTTCTTGATTTCCGGCCACTTGCGTAATCGCCTCGTTTATGCGGTCAAGCTCCTTGTTTTCAAGCTCCGCCACGAACGCCGCGAAAGGCCCTATATCCCAAGCCACCGCGTAGGCTTCGAGAACCTCGAAATATTTAAGCCTGTCTTCTTTCGCCACGGAAACGGGCAGCCAGCCGTCAGACATTAGCTGATAGTTCATAATCATGCGGGACACGCGCCCGTTGCCGTCCGTAAACGGATGGATGCGGACAAACTCGGCGTGTACCCACGCCGCAAGCTCTATAGACGGGGTATTGGTTTTGTAAGGCAAATCCGCGAAAAAACCTTTGACCTGGACATACATCTCATTCGGCGGCGGAGGCTGAAAACCAGCGCCGGTTATGCGGACGTTGACGTTCCTGTATATTCCGCCCGGCTGTATGTTCTCCATTAAAATCTGGTGAATGTCCTTAACGGTATTCTCGTCCAGCGGTTTCCTCTCCGCGACGCATTTCAGCGTATAGTCATAGGCTTTCGCGTGGTTCGTTACCTCGTAAATTTCCCGCAGTTCCTTACCGCCCACGGAAAGCTTATCTTCAAGGAGTAGCTTCGTTTCTATAAGGGAGAGCGTGTTCCCCTCTATGGCGGTGGAATTGTGGGTGTATTCAATACGGAACGCGGCCTCGTAATTGCTCGTGATTTCGCGGGGCAACAGGTGTTTATTGGCTTGGTAATATTCGCGCTTTTTGTTCAGTTCGGCGTACTGCATGATTCTTCCTCCTTGCGGGCTGCATATCAATTATAAGCCGGATTGCGGGATTTATCAATAAAATAATTCCCGGCTTAACGAATTTTACCGATTAGACAGCCCTTCTCGTTTATCTCCCGCCGCCCTTGCCCATATACCGCAGTTTGTAATCCGCGATATCGAACCGTATGAGCATCCGTTTGGCCCCGGCAAAGAAAAGGGCATAGCCGCGCTTTTTATTGAAAAGATGGTCTTGCTCGACTTCGGTCAGACTGTAAAGCTCCGCCGTTTCTGAGAGATTCTTCCCATCACAGCCCATCAATATCTTATACGCGGGTATGTCCATAAGCGCCTGCCCGTACATTTTCACGGCGGGGTCAAGGAAGTCCACGACGCTGTGGGATATGATAATCAACCCCGCCTCATATTTACGGGCGCGTTTAGCCACGTTCCGCAGAAAGATAAGGCTTTGCGGCACGTTCGGGTCAACCAGCAGATAGGCTTCGTCGCAAACCAGCAGAACCTTTTCGCTCCTGTTCTTACTCATCTGCTCCCACGCCCAGGTGAGGATATTGTAATACTGCGTCTTTTTTATGGTGTCAGAGGTATTTTGGAGATCGAAGGTAACACAATGCAGGTTTTTGAAAACAAGGAGTTCGGCAGAATCGAGGTGCTGATGATGGACGACAAGCCGTACTTCCCGGCGACTGATTGCGCGATAATGCTTGGCTACAAAACGCCAAGACACGCGATTACAAGGCATTGCAAGGGGGGGCATCTGTGGGCAAGGGGATACTTTTGCTCAACAGTCGGCAGTGTAACTAAGGAGACCATCCAGGAATGCCTGCTTCCCTATCATCGTTCATCACCCGTTGAGTATTTTGTCAGACGCTCCTGACTCTCGTTTCTGTAAATAGTCCTAAATAGTTCCTTGCGGCTCAAAAAAATCCTGTTGACAGTTCCAGCCGATATGGTTATAATCTAGCAATCAGATAAATAATAAAGTTTATTATTTATCTAAATATCTAATAACAGGTCTGATAAATGAGCCGGTATGTGCAATCTCACCTAAAAGATATGAATCGCCTGACGGTTTACCGTCTGCTGAGCGGCGCGAGGGAAGTCTCCAAGGCCGAGGTCTCCCGCCTCACGGGGATCAGCGGGACGACCGTGCTTAAGATCATGGACTTTTTCATAGAGGCCGGCCTCGTCCATGAATCCGGGGAAGGCGCGTCCGTCCTCGGCCGCAAGCCCCATATGCTGCGTTTTAACCCGGACGCGGGCTATGCCGTCGGGGCCGTCCTGGAGGGGCATTTCCTGAACGTCGGCCTGGTGAACCTGTCCGGAAACGTCGTTTGCTCGAAAAAGGTCATCGTGGAGGGCCTCGGCATCGAAGAGATAGTCGGGAATGAGCTTCCCGCCTACATCGAAGAGGTGACAGCGGCCTCGGGCGCGGACAAAAGCAAGATACTGGCCGCCGGCGTCGGCGTGCCGGCCGCCATAATGGACGCGGGAAATAAAAAAATAGTCTGGCTTGCGCCGGTCATGGGGCTTGGCCAGCCCATCCGCCTCCGGGAGGAATTCGCGCGGCTGGAGCGGCGCTTCGGCGTCCCGTTTCTCATAGAAAACGACGTGAACGTGGCCGCCATCGGGGAATACATGGCGCGGGGCCGCAAAATAAAAGATATGGGCTATATCTCGCTCGGCGCGGGCCTGGGCGCGGGGATAATCCTGGACGGCAGGCTCCGGAGGGGCGTGAGGGGCAGCGCCGGGGAAATAAGCTATATGGTTTTCGACCAGAACCACTGCTCGAGGAGCGGGGAAACCGGCTGGCTGGAGCAGCGCATCAACGTCAGGGCCGTCCGGCGGGAGTTCGGCTTCTCCATTTACGATTTCGAGGAAGGCGTTATGGCCCACAGGGAAGAGGTAATCGGATATATAACCCCGATGCTGGCGCTGGGCATCGTCAACTTCGCCGTCCCGCTGGATCTGGAGCTGGTGGCGGTCGGCGGGGTTTTCGCGGAGATCCTGGGCCAGGAGCTGATAGCCGCCCTGACCGAGAAAGCCGGCGCTCTGTGTTATATAGGCGCGGACATACAAATGCGCAAGTCCGGCGACCCCGGGGTCGTCGGGGCGGCCATGGAGGCCATAGAGGAAAACCTGAGCAGGCTTTTGGGCGAGGAGGGCGCGCAATGACCGGACGGGCCGCCGGACGGACGGGGAAATTCCTGGGCAAAGTCAGGAGGCAGAAGTTCTATCTGCTGGCTCTGATCCCTTTGTTCGGGTATCTCGTCCTGTTCAAATATTACCCGATGTACGGCGCGGTGATCGCCTTTAAGAATTTTTCGTTCAAAAAGGGCATTCTCGGAAGCGACTGGGCGGGGCTGAAGTATTTCAAGATGTTCCTCGGCTCGGCCGACCTTAAGATGGTCATGCGCAACACTTTGGCCATGAGCGCGCTCAGCATAGTTTTCGTCACGGTGTTTTCCATCGCGCTGGCGGTTTTGATAAGCGACCTGCGCAGCCTGGCGTTCAAAAAAATAGCGCAGACCATATCCTACCTGCCCCACTTCATATCCTGGGTCGTGATAGCCGGAATGGCCATGACGCTCTTCTCTATAGACGGCGGGCCGGTCAACGGCGCGCTGCAGGCGCTGGGGATCCTCAAAGCGCCGGTCAATTTCCTTAACGCCGGCAACATCTGGGGGACGCTGACGGGCCTCAACGTCTGGAAATCCATCGGCTGGAACTCGATAATCTACATAGCCGCCATCGCCTCCATAGATCCGCAGATGTACGAGTCGGCCATAATAGACGGCGCGGGGAAGCTGAAACAGATATTCTACATAACTTTGCCGACCATTGTCCCGACGATAGTCATACTGTTCATATTCAGCCTCGGCTATATCCTGAACGCCGGCTTCGAGCAGCAGTTTTTCCTGAAAAACCCGGTGAACTACACCAGGATTGAGACCCTCGACACCTATGTGTTCAGGTACGGCATACAGAAGCTGATGTACTCCTACGGCGCGGCCGTCGGCATCATGAAAAGCGCGGTGGGCTTTGCTCTCGTGGTGCTGACCAACATGTTCACCAGGAAGTTCTTCAAGATGGGGATCTTTTAGAAAGGTGGCTCTCACATGATACGCAGCCGCGGCGAAAAAGTATTCAACTGGGTCAACACGGCGCTCATGACGCTTTTTTCGCTTTCGGTTCTGTACCCTTTTCTCAATATCCTGGCCTTGTCCTTCAACGACGGGCGCGACGCTATGCGGGGCGGGATATACGTCTGGCCGCGCAAGTTCTCGCTTTTGGCCTACGAGACGGTGTTCAGCAAGAGCGGGCTCCTGAACAGCGCCGGGATCAGCGTGTCGAGGACTGTCCTGGGGACCCTGTGCGGCCTGGCCTTCACCGTGCTGCTCGCGTACATCCTGTCCAACAGGGAGCTGGTCTTCCGCCGGGGGATCATATTCCTGTTCGTGTTCACGATGTATTTCAGCGGGGGGATCATCCCGGACTACCTGCTGATACGGCAGCTCAACCTCATCAACCGTTTCGGCGTCTATATCATACCCGCGCTGCTGGGCGTCTGGAACGTCATGGTCATGCGGCAGTTTTTCGAGGAGCTTCCCCAATCCCTGAAGGAGGCGGCCCGGATGGACGGGGCGTCCGAGATGCGGGTGCTGCTGCAGATCGTGCTGCCGATATCCAAGCCGGTCCTGGCCACAATCTCGCTGTTCATAGCCGTGTCCCAGTGGAACGCCTGGTACGACACCTACATATATACGAACGACTCCAGGTTGTCCACCCTGCAGAACGAGCTCGTGCGGATTTTGCTCGAGACGCAGGCGACCCAGATGGGCGACACCAGCAACATCCGCGATCTGGAGGAAAAGGCCAGGAAGGCGACTCCGGAGACGATAAAAATGGCCACCATCATCATCACTACCTTGCCGATCGTGGCCGTGTATCCCTTTTTACAGAGGTTTTTCGTAAAAGGGGTCATGGTTGGGGCGGTCAAGGAATAAGAATAAAAAAACGGAGGGAACAGACATGAAAAAGTTTTTCCGAATCACCGGCGTCGTCGTCGCGATAGCCATGATCGCGGGCGTCCTGTACGGATGCGGCGCAAAAGGGCCGGCCGCGACCCAGCCGCCCGCCACGCAGGCCCCCGCTACCGAGGCCCCCGCCACCGAGGCCCCGAAGACCGAGGCCCCCGTCCAGACCGAAACGCCCACCGAGGCCCCGACGGAAGCGCCGGCCCCGGCCGCGCCGATCGTCATCAGCTTCTTCAACGTAGGCGGCGTCATCGACGGCTTTGACCAGAGCGACCCGGTCTGGACCAACAACCCGGTCGCGCAGAAGATACTCGCGGACACGAACATCCAGGTCAAATGGGACTTCCCGACAGGCGACGGCAACGACAAACTGAGCCTCCTCCTTGCCAGCGGGGATTATCCGGAAGTCGTGCTCGGCCCCAACGACGTGAACCTCAACACCATGATCAGCGAGGGCATAGCCATCCCGCTGGACGACCTGATAAACCAGTACGGCGCCGACTATCTGAAGTCGATGGGCTCCATACTCGACATGACCAGATCCTCCGACGGGCATATCTACAGCCTGGCCAGAGGCTACGGCGACATCCCCGCCGGGAGCACCCCCCCGGGGTTCGGCAGCGGTTTTATCGTCCGGGAGGACGCCTATGAGGGCATAGGCTCTCCCCCGATCAAAACCCTGGACGACATTTACAACATTTTGGTCCAGTTCTCGCAGAAATACCCGACCAACTACAAAGGGGACTCCGTATGGCCGCTGGGCGGCTACGTCCAGACCTGGCAGAACGGCATACAGACCTTGCTCGAGGCCGCCGGGATGGAAAACGACATCTGGTACGTGAACAACGGCCAGATCCAATACTGGGTCAGATCGCCGCAGGCGCTCGACGTCATTAAATTCTACAACAAATGCTACCGGGAGGGGCTGCTGGACCCCGAGGCGTTCACCTCCGACAGGGCGACCTGGACGACGAACAAGGTCGCGACCGCCAGGACGCTGTCGTACTTCGGCGGCTGGTGGATGACGTGGACGACGCAGAACGACTACGTGGCCGCCGGGATCCCCGACGGCGACAAGATGACGTTTGTGCCCTACGCCTTCGCGGCAACGGCCAGCCAGCAGCAAAAACCCAAGCTGGTGCCGATCAACAGGCGCGGCAACGCCTCCGTGGTGGTCACCACGGCCTGCAAGAATCCGGAGGCGGTCATGCAGCTGTGCAACTACCTGGCCACGCCGGAGGGCAACTTCATGGTCCAGAACGGCGTGGAAGGCATCATGTGGGACATGGTCAACAACAAGCCGGTCATGAAACAGGCGTTTATCGACAGATGGCTGGCCGGGGAGTCGGACGAGAAGTTCGCCGCCGAGACGGGCCTGCGCATGTACAACTACATAGTGTCCACCGACATTGGCAGGAGCCCCTGGGGGACCTACTGGATACTTAAAGACGACCCGGTCGTCATGGGCGACGCCAAGGCCGCGATAAGAGACGCCAACCTGGGGCCGTACTGGTACGACGCCTATCCCACGGGCGGCCTGTTCGCCGGCGCTCCCGAGGACATCGGAATGCTGGTGACCAAGATGGACGAGATGTTCAACAACCAGCTCTACGTCAGCGTCATGGCCGACAGCGAGGCCGCCTGCGAGGCGGACTTCCAGCAGTACGTCTCCGACCTGGAGACAGCCGGGCTCGCCGCTTATGAGAACTACGCCAACACCGTCTACCAGTCCAGGATCAAATAACATGAAAATAACGTTGATAAGGCACGGCGAAATGGCCGGAGACCCGTTTATCTGTCCAGGCAGCCCGGTTTCGGGCTGCCTGACGAATATCGGCGTGGCCGAAGCCCAGGCCGCGGCCGAGGCCCTGAAAGGCGAGAGATATGACATCGCCTATTCCTCCCCCTTCGGGCGGGCCCTGCAGACGGCGGAGATCGTCCTGGCCGGAAGGGGCCTGGACATTAGAATTATGCCGTTTATCCACGAGTGGATGCCGAAGGAGGAATATCGGAAGCTCCCGGACGACGAGTGGGAGGAACTCATGCGCTCCCAGGGGGACACCTACGCGGAACAGTCCTGGGCGTCGGAGATAGGCGAGGGCCTCCTGGACATGTACGCCCGGGTCATCCCGCCGTTTCTGGCGGAGATGGACAGGATCGGAATTCATCCCCGGTACGGCGGGTTTGTGCCCGACGAGGACGCCAAGGACCTGTCGGTGGTCATTTTCGCCCACGGCGGTTCCCTCGGCGTGCTGACGGGGTTTTTGCTCGGCGTGAGGCTGTTCCCGGTCTCCGGGTTCAGTTTCGAGCACACCGGCGTGGCCAGGTTCGGCTTCGCCGGGAAGAACGGGGTCTATTACCCGCAGCTGATCATCCCGGCGGCGCGGGGGTTTTAGCATATAAAAACAAGGATAAGGAGATGTGCATACTGCCGAAACTTCGAGTCAACGTCAGGGATACCGACGGAAACAATCTTTATTGCAAAATCGTGCTGCGCTCCCTTAATTCGGGCACGGAGCGGCTAACCGACGAGGTCCGCTGCGGCGGGGAGCATGTTTTCTCCCTCGAAAAGGGCCTCTATCTCGTCGAAGCCGCCAGGGGTAAGCTGTACGAGCCGTACTCCGGGCGGGTCGAGATCGCCGGGGACGGCGGCGCCGGGCCCCGGGAGCTGGAGATCGTCCTGAAGGAGATAATCGACCCCCGAAGCCTGGGGCTGTACTCCTTTGACGCGCATTCCCACGTCTCCCGCGACGATACGCTCAAAACGGGCGATTTGCTGACGGCCTCCACGGTCATGCGGAGCGAGGGCTTCGATTTCTTCTTCGCGGGCTCGCCCTACGACAACGAAAGCCATATGGAGTATATAAACCGAAACTTCACCCGGCCGGAGCCTTACCGGGAGCGGTTTGCGGCCGAGCTTCGGCGGGCGGGCGGCGGCGGCTTCGTGCCCGACATAGGCAACGAGATGATCAAATGCCGGTACGGCCACGTTTTCCTGATGAACTTCGAGCAGCGCCCGCCGTTTTCCCGGTATTTCGACCACGCCTTCGACCCCTGGCTGTTCGACAAGCAGGGGGACGAGCCCCCCTACGAGATCGACTATATCCACGAGGCGCTCCGGCGGGAAAAGGGCGAAAACTCCGTCGCCGTCTTTGCCCATCCCACTAGCTGGTGGTGGCACGACAACGGCGAGTTTATCACCAACATCGCGGCCACGCTGGGGTTCGAGCTTTTGGCGGGGTCGGTGGACGCCATGGTCGTCATGGGCTATCAAAACGACAAGAAATACTACCAGGAGCTGTGGTTCGACGCCCTGCGAAACGGATATTTCCTTCCGGGAACGGCGGAGACGGACGCCGCCTTCGACACTGTACCCGGCCATCTGGAGCACAAGACCTATACAAAAGCGGAGGCTTTCGATATCGGCGCCCTGTGCAGGGCGGTCAAGGCCGGCAGGAACATGGTTTCCTCGGGGCCTCTGCTGACATTGACGGCAAACGGCGGGCAGCCGGGGGACGTCCTGCCGTTCGCGCGGGGGGAACCCGTTTTGCTTGGGATTTCTGCCTACGCGTGCTGCCAGGCCCCGATTTCCAAAGTGCAGATCATCATGAACGGCGAAATCCACAGGGAATACCGTGTCCGGGAGAACCGCTTCTCCGTTGAGGAGGCCGTCCGTTTCCCGGAGGAGGGTTTCGTTATCGCGAAGTGCTTCGATTTCGCCGGGAACGTGGCGATGACTAACCCGGTCTATATCCGGAACGGGCCGTTCGCGAACCGCGGCTATACGGCGAACGTGAACATCAGCGTGACCAAGGACGGACGCCCGGCGAACGGCTTTTATCGCGCCGGCGGCGGGGACAGGCTCCCGTTCGGGAAGGAGATTTGCCTGAGGGTAAACCCCGCGGAGGACATACATGTCGAGGTCGGCGGCGAGGTCAAAACCGCGCGGCTCTTCGAGCTCCCGGAACTGCAGGGGATATTCAGGAACCTTTACTTCGGCGGGTTCAACGCCGACATGCGCTGGCTGCCCGGGGAAGTTCCGGCTGAGGCGTTCCGGCTGAAAAGGATCAAAGAGATCCTGGATTCCGCGGAAATGGCGGTGGAGTTTTAGGTATACTGGGATTTAGCATTGCGAACGAAAGGGGTAATCTATGAGTTTTTACAACAGATACGTCGAAAACGGCGCCGTCTCCGGGAACACTTTCCTGACAATGCAGCCTGAAAAAGCGGAGCCTCCCGTGTTCGCAGACATAAAAAACCTTCTCCCCCAGCCCTTCTGGACGGGCCGCGACGACGTTGTCGCGTGCTATTGGAAGGCCTGGGAGCTGGCATTTCGGAGCATCGGCAGGCCCACGGTGGAAAACGGCTTCGTCTCGAACTACCTCCGCACATGCTTCAACGACTGCCTGTTCATGTGGGACTCCGTGATCGCGCTGATGTACGGCAAATACGGGCGGCGGGCGTTCAATTTCCAGAAAACCCTGGACAACCTCTACGCCAAGCAGCACCCCGACGGCTTCATCTGCCGCGAGATAGCGGAGGAGGACGGGACGGACAGGTTTCACCGCTACGACCCTTCGAGCACCGGCCCGAATACGATGCCCTGGTCGGAATGGGAGTATTTCCTGACCGTGTCGGACACGGAAAGGCTCGGGCGCGTTTTCCCCGTGCTCGCCGCGTACCACCAATGGCTGAAAGCCTGGCGGACGTGGCCTGACGGCGCCTACTGGAGCTCCGGCTGGGGCACGGGCATGGATAACCAGCCCCGCCTCAGGCCGGGAAGCCACATGGAGTTCTACCACGGGCATATGTCCTGGGCCGACTCCTGTTTCCAGATGATCTTCTCGGCAAGGACGCTCACGGAGATCGCCGAAATCCTCGGCCGCGGGGACGAGGCGGCCGCTTTCGGGGAAGAAGCCGAATCGCTTGCCCGTTTCGTCAACGAAAAGCTCTGGGACGCCAAGGAAAACTGCTATTTCGACAGATACGAAGACGGGAGTTTGTCCGGCATAAAGACCCTCGGGGTCTACTGGGCGCTGCTCGCGGGAGCGGTCCCGCCGGAGCGGCTTCCGGCATTTGTGGCGCACCTGGAGGACAAGAAGAGCTACAACCGGCCGCACAGGGTTCCGTCCATGCCGGCGGACTCCCCGTTTTACAGCCCGGAGGGCAACTACTGGAGGGGCGGCGTGTGGGTGTTCACGAACTACATGCTGATGCGCGGGCTGACCAGGACGGGTTATGACGCCCTGGCGTACGATATAGCCGTCAACCACCTGGACAACGTGGTCAAGGTCTTCGGGCAGACCGGTACGATCTGGGAGAACTACTCGCCGGAATATCCCGCGCCGGGGAAACCGGCTTTGCGGGACTTTGTCGGGGCCGGGGGAGTGTCGCCGATTTCCGTGCTCTTCGAGTATGTCTTCGGCCTTCGGCCGGAGGCGCAAAAATCGAGGCTCGTGTGGGACGTAAGGCGGCTGGAGGCGCACGGGGTCAATAACTACCCCTTCGGTATAAACGGCGTTATGGATCTGTCATGCGGGGAGCGGCTTTCGGAGGCGGAGGAGCCGAAGGTGACAATCCGGTCGAACATCCCGGCCGAGGCGGAGGTCAGGTGGAACAACGGAGCGTCGGTTAAGAGAATACATATACAAGGAGGAACGAAATGAGAGCAAAAGCAAAGCGCACCAACGCGGGCGCTGCCAGGCGCGTAACGTCGATGGCGCTGGCCGCCTGCCTGGCGTTCGGGCTGAACGTCGGCCTCGGCCCGCTGGCGGCCTCGGCCCGGACGTCCGGCGGGCTCCGGGAGCACGCCCCGATCGCCGCGGTGTCCCCGGCGTCCGCGGCGAACGTGATAAGCTCGGAGTGGATTGAGCTCTGTCTGCCGTCGGAGGACGGGTTCAATCAAAGCGCGGTCATGAACCCGGAGAACTACGTCGTCACCAGCGTGTTTGACGGCGACTTCCGCGCGCCGGTAACGCCAAAGGCCGTCAACTACAGATGGGCCTCGGAGGAAGCCCCGTACAACCCGACCTATACGAACCTGGACTGGGGCCAGAAAGACCTGATGACATTCGAGACTACATACCGCATCTGTTTGCAGATGCCGGACGGTCTGAGCCTTAAGGAAGGCGGCGTATACAACGTCGCCGTCTCGCCGGACGTGGGAGTCGGAACGTCGTATACCGCCAGTTTTGACATGTCGCGGAAAAACGCCGCCTTCCACGTGAATCAGGAGAGTTACCTGGAAGAAGGCGCGAAGGTCGCGTATCTCTCCTGGTGGACGGGCGACACGGCGGACGCCCCCGGCAAAGGGCACGGTTCCGTCAATTTCGACGCCTATAAAAATTTCTACCTGATCGACGAAGCCGCCGGACAGTCCGTATTTGAGGGCGACGTCGTCCTCGCGGCGCGCGGGGTCACGGACCGCTGGGGCAAGGCCGACAACTACACCCTCGACTTCACGTCCTACACTGTCCCGGGCTCCTATCACCTCTACATCCCGGGGGTCGGCGTGTCCTACAGCTTCAAGATCGGCGACCAGAGCTTCCGCGACAGCATCGGGTACACCGTTTTCCGCGGGATGCTGATGCAGCGCGACGGCGCCGCCGGCTCGAACGGAACCAAGGGCGACGGCCCTGTGCCGAACCTCGGCGTCAACTTCACGCCGCTCGCTCCCTCGCTGACCGGCCTCGCCAACCCGGACATCACCCACTGGAACAGGCCGGACGCGCACCTGGACGACGCGATAGACCAGAACTCCGGCGTGCGCGTCGACCTAACCGGCGGGCACATGGACGCGGGCGACAGGGGCAAATACCCCTACAACTCCGCGACGGTCTCCGCCTCGATGCTGGCGGGGGCGCTGCTGTTCCCGAACCAGGTCAAGGGCTTCGGCGACGACCTGAACCTCCCGGAATCCGGCGACGGCATTCCGGATTATCTGAACGAGATAGTCTATGAGATGGACTTCCTCTACAAAGCCGTCATGAACACCAGCAAGGACGGCGCTCTGCCCGAATATCTCAGGCCCTCGAACGGCGGCTACGAGATGCTCGACCCGCTGACCGGCCAGACCGGCAGGGTCTTCTTCAACAAGAGGGAAAACGACGGCTCAGGCGAGCAGGAACACGGCGTTTTGCGTTCGCAGACGCTCTACGCCGCCGGCGCGCTGGCCATGGCGTACAACACCCCGATCATGCGGGAGTATTTCCCGCAGAGATGCGCCGACTACCTGACGGCGGCCAAGAAGGCTTTCAACGCCTTTGACGCGCATAACAACGACCCGTCCTTCTGGAGGGCCGGCAGCGGTTCCGACAACGTTAGCGACGACCTGGTCGGAAACGGCGTCAAGCACATCTGGAGCGACGAGCTCCTTATCGCCGCCGCGCAGCTGCTCCAGGCGACCGGCGACTCGAAATACTCCGACTGGATAAACGCGGAATGGCCGACGATACCGCTGGCCAACGTCAAGCACTGGGGCTTCGCCCTCGACCCGTCCTGGCTTAACGCGTTTCTGGCGCTGTATTCCTGCGATGATCCGAAGCTAGACCCCGCCAAAAAGGCCGAGGCTTCCGCGAACATCGTCTCCTGGGCCGATTCGATGTACGCGGGCCGCTGGGACATGAGCTTCGGGGTGCCGGTCTGGGACGAGTACGCGGGGATATACGTGGGGTGGCACTTCACGGGCAGCGACGTCGGCTATCCGCTGATGCTGGCCTACGGCGTCACCGGGGACAAAAAATACCTGGACACCCTCGAAAACACGTGGAACTACCTGATAGGCACGAACCCGACCAGCCGCTCGTTCATCTCAAACCTCGGCGACCCGGTCACGCGGCCGCACTGGCTGGTGCACGAGATTTCCTACGGCCAGGTGCAGCAGTATATCAAATCCGGCGGGACGCAGGGCTGGGCCGACGTGGCGCCGGGCCTTCCCGCCGCCGACCTGCAGAATTTCAGGTTCAAGAGCCAGTGGGGAGGGGCTTTCGCGACCCAGTGGAACCGCGATAAGGAAAAACTGGGCTTCTACCCCGAGGCGAACAAGAGCGGGTCCAACCTCAGCGTGGATTACGTGAATTACGCCGCGATGTGGCTCTATCAGGACGCCTGGAACGTGGACAACGAGTTCGTCATCAGCAACGTGGCGCGCGAGGCCGCCGGGCTTCTGCCTTTGCTGGGGACTTACGCGGACGGGGCGAGGGATTCTTCCCTGTCGCTCAGCCGCAGCGGGGAATACGCCTTCGAGGCCGCCGAGAACTATCAGAGCGCCGCTCCGGTCTCGGTGGACGTCAGGAACACCGGATTCGCGGATTTGACGAGTTTGTCCGCCTCTCTGGCCGACGGCTCGGACTTTGAGATAACCCAAAACACCGCCGGAACGCTCGCCAAGGACGCGGCGACCTCGTTCAGGGTCGCGCCGAAGGCGGGGCTCGGGATAGGCGAATACCGCGACACCGTGTCCGTCGCCGGCAACGGCCCCGACGGCCCGGTCACAAAGACGCTCGGCGTGGTCTTCCGCGTGTACGCCAACGTGACCTCCGCGGAGCTTTACAACGGCCTGACGAACATCTCCGGCGGGAGTTACGCGTTCCCCGCCAGGGGGGCCGGGTACTCCGTCGCCGACACGCTGACGGTGACCGTGGCCAACACCGGCACCGGCGCGCTGACGGGCCTTTCGGCGAGCGCCGGGGGCGCGGACGCGGGCGCGTTCGTCGTCACGCAGCCGGACGCAGAAATTCCGGCGGGCGGTTCGGGCGCGTTTACGGTCACGCCGGCAATCGACCTGGGCGTGGGCACGTACCGGGCGGCTGTAACGGTCACGGCGGACGGCGTGGAACTCGGCTTTGACGTCAGCTTCGAGGTGACGGCCTCCGCCCCGGCTATCGGCGTTTCGGCCAACGGGACGGACATCGGGGACGGCGGGAGCTTCGCGCTCAAATCCGTGGGCTTCAACTACACCCCCGCGGCGGAGACGGTAACGGTCACCAACACCGGGACCGGCAGGATCACCGGGCTCGCCGTTTCTTCCGGCGGCGCGGACTTCGTCGTTTCGCAGCCCGCCTCGTCGGTTCTGGAGGACCGCGAGTCCACTACCTTTACCGTCAAACCCGCCACGGCTTTGGCAGTCGGCAGGTACACGGGCGCGATTTTCGTGACAGACGCCGAAGGCGCGGACGTGTCCTTCGACGTGACGATAAACATTTATCCGTACAAGATCGACGCCGTCGGCAGCCCCGTCGCATACGACGTGACGATGACCGACGACGGGACGGTCGGCGTCCACATGGTCCCCGGGCAGGGAAGCCTGTACCCCTGGGCCGGGAATCAGGACGAGTTTGTCTACGTCTATCAGGACGCCCTCGACGGGGATCAGGTGATCACGGCCAGGATTACCGACTGGGCGCTTCAGGGGAACAACGGCGAGGCCGGGATCATGCTCCGCCCGAACCTGGGCGGCCAGGTCCCGTATTACGCGCTCCTGATAAAGGGCGGCGCGTGGGACCCTGTCAACGCGCCCGTCAATCAGGTGGTCGTGCAGACCAGAGCCACCGCCGGGCAGGGCGCCACATACCCGTATTACCCCCAGGGCAACAACCCGGTGACGCCCAGATGGCTCAAGCTGGTCGTCTCCGGCGCGACGGTCACGGCCTACATTTCGGCCGACGGCGCTTCCTGGACACAGGCGGACACGAGGGCGCTCCCGTTCGCGCCGAGCTCGTACACGGCCGGCCTGGCCGTCTGCGGGCAGTTCTACGGCGGCCCGCTGAATTCGGACGCCACGTTTACAAACGTGAGCCTGGGCAGCCCCACCGTGCCAAACAGCTATAACCTGACCGTCGCCCAAAGCGAATACGGAACGGTGACGGCGGACAGGCAAAGCCCGGTCAGGGAAGGCTTGACGGTCACGCTTACGGCGACTCCCGACTCCGGCTGCTATCTCGCTTCGCTGAACGCCAGATACGGTTCCGGGACCGGCGCGCCGGTGACGCTGACCAAGCTCTCCGACACGGAGTACAGCTTCGTCATGCCCGCCGGGGACGTGACGGTGACGGCCGTGTTCTACGAGAACGGCTATGTGGACCCCGACGCGCTCAAATCCATAGACATAGGCACTTGCTCGTACGGCAGGACGGACGTCGAAAGCGCCGTCACCGTGACCTCCAGCTCGAACAGCGGCCTGGGAATGGCCCCGGACGACCTGAGGTTCGTCTACAGGGACAACCTGACAGGAGACATGACTTTGGTCGCGAACGTGCGGGTACTCGACCAGGCGCTGATGGACGGCTACACCGGGGCGCTCCCCGGAGAGGCCTTCGCGGGCCTGATGGTCCGGCAGACCGCCGAGGACGTGCCGGGGGCGACGAACTACATCTCCGACTGGTTCGGCATATTCCTGGTGAACGGCAGCCTGCACGTCCAATACGCGCCGAAGGGCGGCAGGTACAGGACCGACGTGGCCGACGTCGGCGGGATCGGCAGGATACAGTGGCTCAAGCTCGTCAAATCAGGCGACGACTACTCCGCGTACTACTCCGCCGACGGCGTGAACTGGGCGCAGGCGGGGACCACGCGGACTTTGGCGGGCTTCATAACGGAACCTTACGCGATGGGCCTCGCGGTCGGCTCCTCCAAGCAGTGGAACGGCTACGACGGCTGCGTGTCCGCCGTATTCGCCAACATCGACTGGATCACCGGCACGGTCGCGCCGACGTTTTACAACGTAACCGTGGACGGAAACATCTCCGGCGGCGCGGTGCTGGCGAACAAAACGACCGTCCAGGCCGGCGAGCAGGTCACGCTGACGGCCTATCCGGACCCGGGGTACGTTCTGGACAGTTTCAGCGTCACGGCGGGCTCCGCGCCGGTGACGGTGAACAGAGCCGGGGATTCCGGCAGCTTCTTCATGCCTGAAGGGGACGTGACGGTGTCGGCGGTCTTCTCCTTGTACGTCGGGCCGTCGTATCCGTTCAAGATAAAGGACCTGGGCGACTGCGCCGCGGAGTTTGTCTTCACGGAGGCGAACGGGGCGTACTCCCTCAAATCCACCTCCAGGGGAAGCATGACCTACGGCGCGGACAACTGCACCTACGGCTACAAGGACGGCCTGACCGGCGACCAGACGCTCATCGCCCGCGTGGACGACCTGGCGCAGAACTCCGGCGACTCCAAGGCCGGCATAATGTTCCGCCAGGACGACAAGGGCTATAACGAAAGCGGCGCCTACTCCATATGGTACGGGATATTCCTGTCGGGCGGCAACACGGTATGGGGGGCTGCCAAGGGAGGCGTAAACGCGTCCTATTTCGGCAACAGCCCCGCCGTTTCCGCCCAGAAGCCCGTGTGGCTGAAGATAGTCAAGGCGGGGAACGTCCTCAGCTCCTATTATTCCTTTGACGCCCAAGCGGCCTCCGCAAGCGCCGTGACCGGCTGGGTGACGGCGGACAGCCGGACGTTCGTGTTTGCCGAACCGTTCACCATGGGCCTGTTCGTGAACGGCTTCGCCTATCAGACCACGTATTACCCGGCGACGGGCACCTTCAGCCGCGTGTCCTGGGGCGGCGAAGCCCCGGCGACGAGCCCGCTGGCAAGTTACAAGCCGGTCGTTCTGACGCAGACCGGCGACGCGGCCAACGAGAACGTGCAGTATCAAAGCGCCGCGGAAGTCATAGCCGCTCTTCCGGCGGCGATAAACGTGACTCTGGCAGACGGGACGGCCGTAATGGTACCCGTCTCGTGGGAGAACACGGGTGCGCCGTATGACGCGGCCTTGGCCGGGGATTACACGTTCGCGGCCTCCTGGGGCGAGATGCCGGAGGGCGCGGACAACAGCGGCGATTTGGCCGCCCCGATATGCACGGTCACAGTCGCTCAGGGCGCGGCGGACAAATCCGCGCTGGAGGAGCTTCTGGCCCGGGCAAAGGCGGTCGATCAGGCGCTTTGCACGCCTGAAACGGCGGCGGCTCTGGCGGCGGCTATCGCGGCGGGCGAGAGCGTCATGGCGAACGGCATGGCGACGGCGAGCGGCGTTTCCGCGGCCGCCGCGGCCCTGCAAAACGCCTTGAACGGCCTTGTAAAGGCCGAGTTCGTCTGCGCCGTGAAGTCGATGGCGGCCAAAATCGGCAAGCCGCTGCAAATCCCGTTCACATGGAACGGCGGCGGCTCTCTCTCGTTCACATCGTCGAACCCGGCCGTCTGCGGAGTGTCCCAGACCGGCGCGCTGACGCCGTTGAAGGCCGGCGTCGCGGTCGTCACGATAACCGCGCCGGACGGGACGAAGGCCGTGTTTGCCGTCACGGTGACGGCGTAGCAGATTGTCATTGCGCGGTAATTTACGGGGCCGGCCTGCGGGCAGCCCGAATAAACGGCAATAGGCAGCCTCTGTTTTATAGAGGTTGCCAATAGACAGGGCCGGCTCCCGGCGGCCCGGACAAGCGGGATAAACCCGCAGTCCGGCCGGAGGGTCCGGCCCCTGTTGCTGGAAACTTAATTCTTTTGCGAGGCCCATCATGCCCTGCTCCCTTGTCAGTTCAAGGGGCAGGGCAATTTCAACCTCCCGCGCCAGTTGTGAGTTCTTCGCTTTCTCAATTTTTTTAACGGCGTTCCATAAAACAGCGCGGTCAGCATATCCCGGCGGCGCGTTCTCTGGCAAAGAATCTCCTTATGAACGATGCCACCTTTGCGGGCGTAGTCGTTTATCCGCCCGTCATATTCATATGACTTATAATATATTGATATTAATTAATAACAACCCCTTGAATAAAAATGGGACGTTGCTATAATATACACAAGATAATGGTTCACGGAAGGAAGATGTCTGGAATGAAAAAATTATATTTTTCTGACCTTCCAAAAAACAGCGGCGGGATTTGTATACTGGAAACTGTTTATACCGGCGGCATGAAATATGTAGAGCATTCACATGATTTCTACGAGATTTTTTTCATAACCGAAGAATCATTGACACACAGCATTAACGGAAAGAGTATGCCCATGCGTAAAAACATGATGTATTTAATACGCCCGGGCGATGTACATTCTTTTATAAGCGGGGAGCGCGGGGCGAGAATGACGAATATCGCTTTCAGCGATCCCTTTATCCGTGAACTCTGTCCCCGTATGGTCATGATTGACTATCGCAATCCGGTGTTAAGTTTGACTATGGCGGAGATGGATTTTGTTCTCCATCAGATAGATCAAATGAAAAAAATCGATATGACGGACAGTCAGATAGTCTACGGCATGAATTGTGCTATCGTGCTGTCCCTTTTTTCGATCATACTGACGCACAGCAGCCGCCCGGTGGATTTCTGCCCTCCGTGGCTTAGCAAGGCGGTCGAAAGCATAGGCAAGGACGAACGCTATCTCGGCGGGATCAAAAAACTCGTGGAATTGTCCGGCGTTTCCCAGGAACATCTGACCAGGGAAATGAGAAAGCACTACGGGATAACTCCGACAAAACTCATAAACCAATACCGGCTGGAACACGCGCGCAGGCTGATGCTTGAGGGCAGCGGCATAAACGCCGCCGCGCTAAGCAGCGGTTTTAGCAATGTCACTTATTTTAACCGGCTGTTTCACAACGCATATGACTGCACGCCGACGCAGTATCGCTCATACAGCCGTTTATAAAAAAAGATAATCCGGAGGTTGCCGTGATAACAGACAATGACAAATCGATTCTGCGGAAAGTTGGCGAACAGTATGCCGAGGCGGCGGCAAGCCCGCGCAACAGAGAGAACATACGGCTTTGGAAATGTCTCAACCGAGGGAAAATGGAGCGTCCGATGGTGAACATAGACCAGTTTCCGTATCATGAGCTCAATGAGGGAGGGGTTTTGGACTGTCTGGTTTCTGACCCGTTCTGGCGCGGGTATGAGCAAAGAATACGCAGGGAGTTATATAAATGGAATAATTGCCCCGGGGATATGGTTTTGGACCCTTTCTTCAAGATCCCCATGGCGATAAACGATAGCGGTTACGGGCTTTCCCGGCGTGAAGAACTTCTTCTGTCCGACGCGAAGAACGACGTGGTTTCTCATAAATACAACGCGGTGCTTGACAATGACGCGGATATCGAAAACATAAAGGATATGGTCATAACTCACGACGAGGCGGAAACGAGCCGGCGTATAGGGCAGGCAGTTGACATCTTCGGCGATATTGCGCCGGTGCGCGCGGGCGGGTATATGTTTCACCTGGGCTTATGGGATGAGATCACTTGCCTTATGGGCGTGGAAAACTGCTATATACGTGCGCGGTAAGTTCCAACGGCGTTGCCTTAACCGGCAAAGACGGAAAGGTCATAATATTCGAAGACGGCCGGCAAACAGCCTCCGTTGACGGTGTTATAAAAGCGCTGACAGCCGCTCCGGCGGAAAAGGACGGCGTTCTGTACGTTCCTCTGCGATTCCTCGCGGAGAATCTGGGCGTGCGCATGGATTGGGAGCCGTTCGGAAAGATTGTCACCTTGACGCCGGGAGCTTTTGTTGAGGGAGAAACGGCCCCAAAGGAATACATTACCATTGTTGACAGCGCTGTCAGCGGAGCTTATGATAACGCTCCGGGCTTAAACACATACGACGGAAGCACGGATACGCTTTGGTCCGTGGACTGCCCAACGCCTCAATGGATCGTATATGACCTGAAGGATGTTCAACCCATACAGGGCGTATCCGTCATGTGGAATAAAAACAATGTCCGAAAAGCCAAGTTCAATATCGAAGTTTCGGACGACGGGCGGACATGGAACATGGTTTATGGCGGCGCGCCGCCCGATTACGCGCTCTCCGCGGGGCTTATCGAGTTAGCGTATGAGGACTATGATTTTCCCGCCGGCACAGAAGGACGCTATATCCGCGTCAACCTGTTCGGCACCACTGTGGGGACGTTCAGCGCCATAATAGAGTTCAGAGCCTACAAACCCCCGGCGCCGGCGCGGTATCTGCCTATTGTTAACAGTTTCGCCAGCGGAGCCTATGACAACGCGCCGACCGCTTACGCCTATGACGGCAGCGTTGACACATTATGGTCTGTCGACTGTACAACGCCGCAGTGGATAGTGTACGATTTCGGAAAACCCGTCGGGATTGACGCCGCCTCAATAATGTGGAACAAAAACAACGTCCGCAAAGCGAAGTTCAATATTGAGGTGTCCGGCGATGGACAGACCTGGCAATTGGCCTACGGGGGCTACCCGCCGGATTATGCCCTTTCAGCAGGTCTTGTGGAATTCGCGTATGAGGATTATAAACTGGCGGAAGGCTCTGAGGGAAGGTATCTGAGAATCAATCTCTACGGCTCGACCACCGGCACGTTCAGCGCTATCATCGAAAGCCGGTTCCTCGGACATGAAATATCGGAACCGCCTGCTTACCCGATAACGCTTTCCAGTCTCTCCGTCGAGGGATACGCCATTGTTCCGGACTTTAACCGGAGGTGACCGCCTATGCGCTTGACGTGGCGGCTGATGTCGAATATGTAGCCATACAGGCAGAGGCCAACAACCCTGACGCCACAGTTACGGGCGCAGGCGAAAGGGCTTTGACAGACGGGGACAACATCTTCGAAATAACGGTGACCGCGCGGGACGGGGCGACAATAACTTACACTGTCACAGTCGCACGGGAGGCGGGTGTCTTCGCCTGTCCCGTAAAGTCCATGCTCGCAAAGATCGCGAAGCTTCAAAAGATTCCTTATACATGGACAGGAGCGGGAACGCCCGCGTTCGCATCATCCAACCC
>JGI20166J26741_11766695_pt1 | contig 21220 bp, 7 predicted proteins | sample TergutCu122P5_FD_26741 | JGI IMG/M metagenome (IMG submission 26741)
TGTTCCATCACCCCACCCAACTATTGGTTTGCAGAAGTTTTGGCAGTTGGATTGATGGATTGGTTTGTGGTTGCAGTGGCCAGCCTAAACCTTCATTTGTCAATAGTAAGAGCCTATATACTCCCACATCACTATTCCATTTCACTTCTTACACAGTTAAACTAAAATAAACACATTCTGTATCTAGGTCATTACATCAAACTTCTGTGTCCTTCGTAGTTCTTCCATTTACAATGCGAGTGGTTCATCACCAAACAGTCACACCCTTCCTTCCCTGCATTATTAGTGCAATTACTTGTGTAAATATTTATTGATGTGTATAATTTAGAACTGTTTACTTCTGTCAAATAAAAGTTGAACCGTTTTGTTTTTCGTTCTCCTCTTTGGGCTAATTTTTAGGCGCGTTTGCAGAATCGTGAAAAGTGACTAGTAGCTATGTAACAAGAACCAACAAAATGCACAATTTTTACATTAATGTTTTAATTTAATTATAGTGTCTTCTACATGCTTCGAACATCCAAGTGTTCATCCTCAGGAAGACTTGTACATGCAGTTTTATGGTACTTCTTTCATGCATCCATATAAACAGTATGTTCGATAGTAGGATATACTTGGCCACTGATAACAACATAGCAAGGCCCTTGCGCTTGGCAAGCTGTATGTCTAAGGCCACAAACACACAAACTCACAATATGTAATACTTATTGCTTTTCCACTACCTCAGTGTTACGTTATGCGTACATTGCCTGCCTTTTTATGGGTTAGCTTCAAGTAGGCCTATTTGTCGCAGGAGATCGCTACCAACTTCGTTTCTTTAATTTACGCGACCAGTAATAACAGGTCGAGCGCGCGAAGTAGTGAAGTTTTAGCGACACTAGTGCCTGCCTTAGATTTGGATACCGAAATCTTTTATCCTAGAACGGCTTCTGGATGTATATAAGATCTGTTTCACCAACTTTTTGTATAATGTAGAGTAAGAAGATGGCCGCCGTGCCTTTACATTTTGTAGTTATCTTTTTCTTGGTTTACATTTTGTAAGTTATCTTTTTCTTGGTGACGTTTGATAAAGCATTGAAAGTAAATACGTTATATTTGGTTGTTTTTGGTAATAAATATATACGTGCATTTCTGTGAGGAGTTTGAAGGTCGAGAATTACAAAAGCGTTGAAAGCGTGCAACATTTAAGAGTATATCTCGCAGATTTTTACTCAGTATAAATAAGACTTAGTTAGGTAGCGAGTCCTTTGTAGAGGTAAAATAAAAGAGTACTGTAACAAATATAGTGTATAATGTATTATTATTATTATTATTATTATTATTATTATTATTTCATGCTTCTAGCTATTTTAAAAGAAAATATAGGTTTCACGACTTCATTTCGAAATGCCATCTAATTTCTGCTAATAAGATATACCTATGTTTGTTCACACATCAAAATGATTTGTGAGGCTGTTGTCCATCTTCATTAAGGAGCTTTAAGTTAATAATATTAATACTAATCGTCTGTAGAATGCACTTTGTACGACTGCTCTATTTGGTACTTAATAATGCACTAAAAATGAAGCTCAGTTATGTACATAGCTTCCAGGAAACATCTTACCCACATTAACTACTGCCAGACTTGTTCTCTTCATCAAAATTCCTTCCACAACCTTGCAATTGTTAAATGCATTACTGGGAATGTTATGAATCCGTGTATGAAACTTAGCATGGGGCTGCTCCTCGTTCTTGAAATTGTGTCTGTAGTTTGACTGATCGCTCAAAGGAAACGTGAAGTATGCTGGGTGCAGAGATTACCAGTAACGAATTAGAGAGTGGCTAATAAACCGCGAAGTACAAAAAATTGAGAGATATTAACACCTTCGCAAGTGCCATCGTGCAGTCAGCAAGAAAATCTGGGAATTTTATAAATTGATACTACGTACGGGATCCGAACGTGATGCTTCGTGGATAAGATTTATTCGCACTGCGGCTTACTCGACCTTCTCGATACGAGTCACTCGCATTACGGCTTAACTGCCCTCCTGGATAGGAGTCAATCGCACAACGGCTTGGCCTCCTGGATACGAGTTATTCCCACCAAGGCTTGCAATGGCGTCCTTGGTACAAGTCACGCACCACGGTTCCTGCTTACGAGCTACTCGCACTACGACTTACGCCGGCCTCCCGGATACGAGTCATACTACGGCTTGATGTACTGATAAGAGTCACACTACGGCTTGGCCTCCTGGATAAGAGTCACTCGCACTTCATCTTACACAGGGCTCTTGGATACGAGTCATACTACGGCTTGGCCTCCTGAACACGATTCACTCGCAATGCAGCTTACGCTGGCCTCCTGGATAAGAATTACTGGCACTGCAGTTTACTGGATACGAGTCATTCGCACTACTGCTTACGCTGGCCTCCTGAACTTGCACTGCAGCTTACGCTGGCCCCGCTGGACACAAGTCACTCTCATTAGATTTTCATTGGTCTCCTGAATACAAGTCACTTGCATTACGGCTTACGCAAACCCCCGTAATAAAATATTATGCAGCGGTATATTAAATGGACCGGACATCTGATGCTGCAGTCACGTATCTTTGTTGTTCTTCAGCGCAACACAGTTTATTCTCTGCGTTGTTTCCTTTAAATGGCTCAATATTTTGTGTCTTAAATTGCCCAATGTCTTGCAGCTGGGGGAGAGGTCAGAGTGCCTCTTTACTCAGCAACCGCGCATTAAGGTTTAGTTGGACTTGCTGTTATTGTTACCGTCATTGAAGCGTTGAACTTAAATTAATTTTTTCTGTCACTTTTCTATAACCACATTACGATTTTAAAATGAAGCTATATATTTTTGCCTGTCCCCAAATATATATGAGACTAGGCGTGCACAAATCCCTGGCGACAAAATTCTATACACTCGCACCTAATATTTTAGGAAAAATTGTTGCAATTCTTCTCTTAAGTACAAAAAATGTGTATCAGTACATTTGCACCAAGCAGAAAGCGCTAGATATGAGTGAGGTTAATAGGTCATTACAAAATTGTGGGTTCTGAGCATAGAACTAGTTTTATCTAACCATCCTGTTGGCATTATTTTGAAAGTGGTTCCTAGATTTTAGGTAATTTGTGTACTCCCGTATTACACCGATATATATATATATATATATATATATATATATATATATGTATATATATATGAGGATACTATTTAAGTGAATTTGAAGGGGAGAAATGTGAGGTTGTGTTAAACCTAGCTGACAATATATTCAGTGATGGGTTGTTATGGTCAGGACAATGAATATTCATGTTGCGTCATAGGCGGGGAATTTATTGAATAATGGGAAGGCTGTTGGCTTCTAAAGGGGAAATTGTAAAGGGTTTGCAAATTTTTCATTTATACGGGTATAGTCTTCAAGAATTTCCTCTTTCGAATCAGAAACTTAAAAGGACGCCATCTTCACTGCTCTTTGTATGCATTATTTTCCATATATATTAATATTGCCGATTAAGATCTTGGGATTTTAATATAACAATTACGTCTTGGGGCTAAAGGAATCTATTACCAAGCAATCCGTACTCTTTTTACTGCTAAAAGTGAAAAAGTTGCGCAAGACCCCGAACAAGTTGTCTTCCGAAAGAGGGCTACCGCAAGTCCATACACGTACATGACACATTAACCACTCGTTAGACTTTACTACAGAGAATGTTAGAGTTTTTGGTCTCCAAACCAGCAGAATTTTGATACATATAATTACATTTTCGGGAACCTACTAGGTAGAAGTTCTGAACTTTTATATAGATATACTTGAACCACATTCATGCCCAAAAAGGTACAATATTCTGCGTGTAATTTGACCCTAAAATATGAACTTTGCCTACTGATGTCACTACGACCAGCCCGACATAAAAAACAAATTTCGTTAGCTGAGTTTTGTTTACATCTTTGGATATGGCTGGTAACATCAGTCGACGTTCACGAGTGACTCCCTACGCAAGCACACTGAGACCAGTTATACTATCTAACAGGCCTACATATAACACATTACGAACACGGCAATACCACAAGTGTAAAGTACAATCCATAGCTCCAGCAGTATAAACACGATACAACCGTGGTTCCAGAACGCTGAGTTATAATCAAGATTTAACACCTACAAATAAAATCTCTACATGTAATTCAATACGATGTACGGCACTCACATAATAATGCTCTTGTAACAACGTGTGTCGGTAACACCATATCTTGTGACCTCACAGTGAAGTACATCGATCTACACAGTGCAATTCTCATGTGAACTTGACCTGGGGAATAGCAACCCTGGACACCCTGTGGGACTTACCATTCTATGTCACATGGTGATACTGAAAATTATACTTTCTTAAATGTCGCATTGTTTTTACCTTTGGATTTAAAACTTGCCCATAAAAGATTTTGTTTTTATAGTACTTTACAGTGACATCACATCTATCCAAAATAATATGTTGATATAATATTCTACGATGACATCACATCTATACAATATGTGTTCCTAATCACTTGTACTGTAAAATAATTTATATCCAATTACCTATATGTTAAAGTCTACATGTCACATTTTATCGTAATGTCAGTGCTTCATAGAATATTTTATTTCACTTATGCTACACATGTAAATCTTATGGGATCCCATATCGTACGCGCAATATTTATACCTGATCTGTACTACAAGTTGGCCTGAGGATGGCTGTAAGCACAGCCGAAACATGTCGCCATGCATTAATTAAAATATAGTTGGTTCTTTTAAACAACTTTTTTTGTTTTATAGACGTAATACCTCTATGTTAACATCAGGTTTTTGCCATTAAATATCTATTTTATTTAATACTAATGGCTAAAATTTATCTAAACTAAATACGTTCTTTTTCCAAGCGTTGCACTGTTTTTTATCAGGTGTTATCTCATATATTATTATTATTATAGGTATTCAGCCCTTGGGCTATATATATATATATATATATATATATATATATATATAGATGTATAGTTCTAATTACACTTCTTTCACTCCCCTGCCATCTATACCTTGCATCGTTTTTGTCACCTCGTTTTCCCCACGTGTATTTTACTTTGTATAAACAAATATATAAAACTTATAATTCTGTGATATTATTACAGCGGATCTGCTTTCTCTGTGCTATTTACTCATCGATGTACAATCATTTATTATCCCAAAATTGTTCTTTCGACCTTTGTGCCTTTAAATTTTAGTAATAAATATAACACATTCTGTTCTATGTTTCTTAGGAAGCCCGACATACAATTTGTATGGCAAGCTGTCTGTGTCGACATGCTCTGAATAGCTACTCCTTCCATATTCAGTCCCTTACCTGGCATAGAATAAGTCCGAACAGAGGGTCATAAATATTAATGTATGGAAAAATACTATTGGATTGTTCACAACGAATTTTTACAATAATTCTCCCACAACATTCCTTTTACGTGTTTCCTTCAGCTTTCATGTAACAACTCAAAAGCATGTGAATTGATTTTTGTGTAATTTTATATTAAGGAATTACGCAAAACTTTGTAAACATATTAAAACTTAGTTAAAAGGGACACATTATACAATGTATGAAGACTTACATGCCTTTGCGGTGAATATCAGATATGTCATAAAATATTCGAACAGCTGCTCTTTTGTAATTGCGCTGCGGCCCAACGCGGGTCATGGCCTCTTCATGCTTGAGGTTTCAAGATCACACACATTGACCCTGCACAGGCGGTAAGACTCCTCTGGACGAGTGATCGGCTCGTCACAGAGACATCTACCTGACAACTCAGAACACTGACAAGAGACAGACATCCTTCATGCCCCCGATGGGATTCGAACCCACAGTCCCAACAAGAGAGCGGCTGCAGATTCATGCCTTAGACCACGCAGCCACTGGAATCGGCTTTGAACAGCTGTTCTAGAGAAAAATAAAGCTAATGGAATGTATCCTATGTCCATTTCGCGTGCCCCTTGATAGCTATAGAAATAATTCAGTGAAAGGGAGTTTCATGTTATGTATGTTCACATTTCGAGACTCGTGTACCTTACAATAAGAGATCACCTAAGGTGTCTTTCACGACTTGCAAATTTGGAGGCTGCAAAAGAAAGAACGAAAGATAAAAGAGTTGTTGAACTATACTCGTGTTTCTGGACTTCCTGTTTATTCATTAGTTAATGTCACAAAGCATTCTATAATTGAAGCACAGCATTATGTACAGTTCTTTATTAATGACGTGTATACTCATCTACGTGTCGAGGCATTTTTTGCTAATTGAACTATATAAATTATTCCTGAAGAGAAACGTCGCTGAGGGACGATATTCATACACGTCTCTTTTGAAGCCAGAAAGGTGTCTGGATCCTGTTCATCTGTATTGATATGTGTTACATGAACCACTACAATAAATACTTCCAGAGATTTTAGAAATGCATGTTAAATGTAAAAACATTCCATATACTCGACGCAAAATTTATCACTTGTCACCAAAGAAGACTCGAAATTATGTAACGTAATCAGTTGGAAAGAGGTTTTTAAATACTCGAAGAAGCAATACACCAAAGACTGAAATACGTGTGCAAACTGAACACGGTTCTTACGTAGCTGAAGGGTGAAGATCTTTTGAACAGTCAAATATCAGTTTATTTACACTTCAAAGAAAACAAATTAAAAATCCACCGCAAATACAAACCTGTTAATGAGGCGTAAGAAAATACATTTTATACTGAAAACGTTTCAAATCTCATGTATCTACCATACGGACACAAAAAACACTATTTATATGGCACAGCGGGTGGTACACACCGCAGTTCCAGTTCGTCGCGTGAATAAATATGACTGCAACACAAATTCCTGGACCCGTGCGCTGACTCAATCGAATAGTCGCCGGCTTCTCACTGAGGCGACCTGTGTTCAGTGCCAGGCCATTGTATGTGTGGTATTTATGGTGAAAAAAATAGCACTTGGGCAGTTTTGTATCAGAGTACTTTGGCTTTCTCTTGTCAGTACCAATCCACCAATGTTTTCAACTTACTATTTTGTGCATCACCTACGCCGCATGATCTTACCAACTGACAGGGTCTTGCAATAACAAACTTAAAATAAAACAAGCTTACACACCCCTGTGAGAGTGATTAGAAATTGGAATATCATCAAGTCCCAAGCCGCCAGGCGGAAGAACCATAACGTGCAAGAGAGGACGGCGCTGAAGGAACGTTAGACGAACTTTTGTTAGTACCGCGACTTCCTGTGAACACGTCGCGGTATCATGATCAAAAGACTCTTGTACAGTGCCGTTCAGTCTCCGAAGTTTCACTACTAATTTATATAACAGCGCTTCAAACAGATTCAGACATCTTTTGTACTAACTACAAGCAGAACCCTCCCTTTCACTCTCTCATTTTATACAGCTTCTTAACGACATGTTATTATCGTCTCGTGAAGCCCTCATAAATAGTAGGTAAATATATAGACAGCACAAAATATATAGACAACACAAAATCCTCCTTTACTGTCAGGAGTGCTTCAGTATAGAGAAGGTATACGTAAATTCTGCAATGGCGTGGGTGCCTTGAAGCGTATTATAGTCTACGAAATTCGAATTGATTTAAAGCGTCATTTGTAATGAGCCTGTACCTCTCTATCCTAACAACGACTGAAACGTGTCTACTCAGGTAACATAGACCTACCTACCTTTCCCTGAGGAAACCTAATTTTTTAATGGAACACGCCTTGATTCTATGTCGTACATTCTGTTCCTAATAGGTATATAGCACCAAACTTCTTCGAATTGCCCTTAATGTGACATGACGTATTGTCACGATCATTTGGAAAGTGAATACCCAAACACATGGCCATGAAGTCATATCAAAGTGCTTTAAACTATCGAAGCGTGCACCTCGTCGACATAATACGTAATGATTCAGTAACTACGCGCAATAATGTAATTCAGGCCGTTTAATCATCTTTATTTGTCTCTAATATCGTAAAACGTTTTAAAAAACTGTAATAGGCGTACAGTATCATATTTTGTTTTGTTTGTTACGTCTATCTAAAAACTCTCTTTCTGATAAATGTTCGGTGATTTAGGCTAGATAAAATCTTCACACAAACTGTCCGTTAGTTTCGGCCATTTTAATAAAAATTGTTGTTATTCTTTAGCAAAACATTGCAAATAACGTATAATGGGTAGCTATTAAACAGTTTTTCCTTTATTGTGTATGGTCAGACAGATAAAAAAAAGAGATATGGTTGAATAGATAGACTAATTTTTCCACTGCGGAAGCGGAAAAAGCTATTTCCTTTTAGGAGACAAGAGTTTTTGGATTGCGAAAGTCATAAAATTAAAGATGTTTTGAAAACAACTGCTGCTTATTCTGGGCATCACACAAAACCCTTAAAATTTTCCGTCTTGTTCTCTGTAGGGAACTTCGGTTTTAAGTCATGGCAGGTTAGAAGAAGAAATAGGGAGTTATTAATAGATTAAATTATGTTACTAGGACGGTATGAGGGGGAACGATTTTTTTTAAATGTATTTATTAACAATCAGAAAGAAAAACAATCTATAAGCTAATGTGATGATGTATTACAATATCGCGGTTGGGTGTCCATCCAGCGATGTCACCTAAGGTGCCTTGCAAGTCGAAGAGCCAGCATCCTTTTAGTCTTTGGTTGTTTACAGGTTGTAGTAGTGGCTCTAATGGTGTCTTCCAGTCTGATGTGATGTTTATTGAGTCCTTCATGGATGACGTCATTTACGAAGGGATGTTGAAGTCTGTGTGGAGCGTATGGTTTGTTACATACTAGGATGCATTTGCTATGGCTCTGAGAATTTTGGATTGGGATCTCTACATGATGACTACTCGTATGTTGGATTTGCTGGCGCAACCCCACAGTTCTATTCCGTAGCTCCATATAGGTTTGATTGTCGCTTTCTAGATGAGTAGTTTGTTTTCTATGGATAAATGAGACTTTTACTATTAACCAGTTGTTCTCTTTTGTTTTTAAGTCGATTTGTTCTCTTTTTATGGCGATGTGTTCTTTCCAATTTAACCTGCAGTCGAAGTGTAGTTCTAGGTATTTTACTGCTTCTGTTTGAGTTGTGGTGGTTTGGTTGATAGTGACTGCAGGGCAGTGGCCTTTCCGGGGGGGTAAACGTTATGTGCGATGACTTGGATTCGTTAACCTTAATTTTCCATTTCTTTAGCCATTTTTCGGTGATGTGTAAGTGCTCTTGAAGATTAAGTGCGGCTATCGTAGGATCTTCATGAGTTGCAAATATTGCTGTGTCGTCCGCGAATGTGCCTAATGTAGTTTCTCTGGATGTTGGTAAGTTAGATGTGTATAGTACACTGAGAAGAGGACCAAGATTGCTCCCTTGGAGTACACCGGAATGGATGTGGATGTTTCGAATTGACGTTCATTAAGTACGATTTCAGCAGGTTGAAATAGCTTGAGGGTAAGATTCTTTTGATTTTATATAGCAGCCCTGGGTGCCATACTTTATCAAATGCCTGGCTTACGTTTAAAATGCGGCTGTACAATACTGTTGGTTTTCCATAGCTTTATTGATGACGTCTGTTAAGCGGTGGCATTGTTGCACTGTGGAGTGAGCCTGTCGGAATCTAAAGTGATGGTTTGGGATCCAGTCTTGCGGGTTCAAGTCTTTATTGATTTTTTTAAACATAAACCTTCCTAGTACTTTTGAAATTGTCGGTAGTAAGCTGATTGGTCGGTAGGATGGAACGTCCATTGGATTTTTCCCAGGTTTGGGTATCATTATTATTTGTGCAATCACTAATGATTTAGGCCAGTATTCGAGTCGTAGTATGGCGTTGAATATATACATTAGGTTTACGAGTCCTTCTTTTGGTAGTTCTTTTAGCATTCTGGCAGTATTAAGGTCGAGACTTGGTGCCTTTTTTTTTTTTTTTTTAACATTTTGATTTCATCTTTTACTTCTTTTAAAGGAAATACTCGTACTTTAAGACGTTCTTGCGATTGAATGGGTGTAGGTAGGTCTTGTTCCACTTCCTGGTCTTCATCATTATTATGTGGAGAGAAAACTTCGGAAAGATGTTCTGCAAATATTTCAGCATTTTCCTTGTCACTTTTTGACCATGGTCCCGGAGGTGTTGAATATTTGCGTATAGGAGGTGATGTTTTGGGTTTTCTCCTATTTTTTATAGGTTTCTAAATAGAATTATCTTCCCTGTTAAGATTAGAAACGTATTTTTCAAAGGATTCATTCCGCATTTCTTGGCGTCGGGATTAAGTTTGTTGCTTGTTCGGTTATATATTCTTCTGCTGTCTGGTGTGTGAATTTGTTGCCAGATTGACCTGGCTCTTCTCTTTTCGGCTGCTAGTCTCTTAATTTCGTAGGGTATGATATTTGTTGTTCTTTGGGGATCGCTGTTTGGGTAGCTTCTTTGGCAGCAAGCTGGAGTAAACTGAGTAGGTTGTTAGTTTCTAGTTTTATATCTTCGTGTTCTTTAAGTTTTGTTGATATATTTACTTTGTCTTGTATTATTTGTCTGTAGGTTTCCAAGTTTGTTTTTGAGTTGTGCAAGCGTGGTGTTGGTTTTCTGACAATTACTGATGTGCTTAATGTTGCTATTATTGTAGAATGGTCCGAGGTTAAGTCGTAACTTGATTGTATGTCTGAGTATGTTGAGGAGATTCCATCGGTTACAAAGAGATCTAATAGATCCGGGATTTTGTTTCCGTCATTAGGCCAGTACGCTGGTGTTCCAGTTGATAGGAATGAATAGTTTTTCTCTTAGATTAACTTTGATAATTCTCTGCCTTTTGTTGTTAATCGTGGGCCCCATAGATGTGTTTGCTGTTGTAATCGCCTCCGCCTATAAATTTTGGTCCCAGCGGTTGAAGGGATGTCTCAAAATGTTCCTTTTTAGATTGTGTCAGGGTGGACAGTAGACGGCTGTGATGGTTATCTTATATGGAAATCCTTTCACTTTTATTGACCTAGCCTGAATGGAGTATTCTTCATATTTTAACAGTTCATAGTGTTCGATTGTTTCTTTTATAAGTATCGCAGTACTTCCGTACACTGTGCCATCAGGATGAATGGCGTAGTATAATTTATACCTTGGTATGCTAAAGTAATTTTTGATTGTAAAAAGTGTTTCGCTGATTAGGAGTATATCTATGAAGTTTTGTTTTAAAAATATTTTTTTTTCTTCTTTATGGTTTTGAAAACCTTTTGCGCTCCATTGGGATATTCTCAGAAATGTATCTGTTTTAATTGATCTTTTTGATTAACATTGTAAAGGTGTTCATTATCATTCTATTTTGTGGGAAAGAATATGGAAGAAAACTAAGGTAATAGGAATTGTAAGACATATATTCACAGTTCAGATCACGATCGATCAAAAAAACTACAGAACGCGGAATATTTCGAATGTTTTGATAGCATAATAACAAACGACGCAGGATGTACATGATAATCAAATTCACAAGCGCCATTGCAAAAGGAGCACTCAACAAAGGGAAGAATTTTTTCCCAGCAAATTGGACTTTAATTTAGGGAAGAAACTAGTAAAGTGCCGCATTTTAAGCTTAGCTTTATGGTGCTGAAACTGGGACACTTAGGAAAGTACTTCAGAAATATTTCGAAAGTTTTGGAATGTGGGGCTGGAGAAGATCAGTTGAACCCATTGTGTGAAAAATGAAGAAATGTCATATTGCGTCACGGAGGGAAGGAACGTCCTACGTGCAAGAGCATTAACGAAAGCTAACTGGTTTGGTCACATCTTCGGTGGGAACTGACTTCTAAATAAAGTTATTGAAAGAAAGAAAGAAAAAACGGAATAAGTGACGGAAAGACGAGGAAGAATGCATAAGAAGCTACTGGAAACGAGAATTTACGAACATTTTAAGGAGGCAGCACTAGAACACAATGTCTGAAGAACTCGCTTTGGATGAGGCTGTCGACCTGTCGTAAGATTGACTACGTGATGATGATCAGGAGCTTATAAAAGCTGTGCTTTAAATGTCTAATTCTTCCCTTTACTGACGTTCGATTCGAAAGAATATCTGCACAAAAGACATCGATAATTGGTTGTGCCATTACGCAAACTGCTGGTCGCCGACCTCTCAGCGCGGAGTTTCGCTTTTGAACCAAAGATTTTGTACACGGTATTATATCTGTGTATTTCGGTTTGCTGTAGCTAGGTATTATCTCAGGAGTGTTTCATGCTTCATACTGAGTATTCATCTGTCACGGCCTCGGGGTACAGTATCTTAACAGTTTAGACCAGTGGCCCCGAAGTGTGCTTCTCGAATGCCTTCCGGTTCCCGGGGGTCTGTGGCTACATTTCTGTAATGGCTTCTTTGAAGTTTACTTAATTTTTAATTAAATGGATAAAGATTTTTTAATGTAATCGCGGAATTTCTTTAATTGGCCATACGTTTATTTCGTATGGTCGTTAGGATATCCAGTGATATCCCTGTACCCACGAAGCGAGCGACACTCATTTTAATTAAGGTAAAATAATGCAATGAATTGTTACGTATGATACTGGTATATATGAGTATTTATATACATTTATTTGAGAAATGTAAATTTTTAAATTTTACGTTATTCATCCCGTGCATTGGTTACAACTGATTTATAAATCACCAACATATGCAAAATGTTTCTATATTTACACAGTTGTTTTATATTAATTAATAAATTTAGTCAGTAAATTTAATAATTTTGTTTTAATTTACATTTGCCGTGTCTCATGGTTCCGTAAAATGTATACGTAAGGTCAACACGTAACTAGTTATGGCATACTCCTTAATTTCTTCTACACGAGATAAAAGAAGTCGGGATTCAACAGCTTATGAATCATTTTTAATACCTTATACAGAAGCTTGATGTACAGACGCCCTGATGATGATCCCTCAGGGATCGAAGTATGTTGGAGCTTTGTGAGGTACTGAGAGGGTTACTGTAGACTTTATTTGTAACTAATGCCTGTCAATGTTATTCTTAGAGAACGTAAGCTACGCCCTGTTCGTGTAATTCGAACATGGGAGTTCGTGCAGAAACTTGAAATGGAAACTTACTGGAAATTATAAACATTAGAAGTGACTGATATCAAGTAATGATACGACAGTGTGTTTCGGAAATATGGGTTGGATTAAACTGGTTCGAGAATTCGCCCTCTGAAGTTTTGATTATTTTTTTAATCTTCCAGTTCTCTTCCCGGAGAGTTAAATAGCTGGCAAGAGTAAAGTAATGAAGAGAATTATTACATTAATTCAGAAAACTGGTTATATTGAATCATGACATAAAACATAAAAATATATAACAAGTATAACGTCGTAAAGAAAATCCCCCTCTTTGTTTAAATATCCCCTTGACATGAAGTGGGTCCATCATTCGTGTTTCAATTTTCTTAGAAGTCGTAGAAGGGAAATTAGTGTGTCCTAGAAAAAAAAACTGCAGTTTTTAAAACTTACTTTGTAATCAAGTAGTTACATAATTGCTCTTCCAACTTTCTTAGAATCTCTCGAAATAAAACTATTACATTCCCCCAGAAATGTTTTATTTCAAACCTACAAATTTCTTCTATCTATAGAAACAAAAAACACACATCAACGGATAAATACTGTCTAATGGTAAGGACAATGACGTCCCATAATCAATCATTTCGTAATGATGGCTGTAGACAGTTTTGCACAAGAGTACGGAGTTAGGTTTATGTATGAATATTTGAAATGGAAATACGAAAGAGCGAAGTTTCTGCTTCTGCATTATCAATTCATATTTTCATTTCAGATTCATCTTATCTTCTTGGCTGCCTGGCTCATCACAATGAGTGATGAAGAATATAAACAGAGTGCGGAATCCACGATGAAAGGATGATAGGCAAGAGAAAAATATGTTCTCCCGGATTTTATGTTGAACAAATGAGGTTTATTTTGTATATTTTTTGAATCACTAATTCTTACGACTGTGTAGATTGAGGCTCGTAATTCAACAGATTCCTACATTTGAACGTTGTGTAAATTATTGTTCGAAAGTAATCACTTCCTCTTTGGAAATTCCAAACTTCTAATCAGCCACAATGTAGAAAGGAGTGAACGGCTGTCATAAACACAACACATATTTAATTAAATAGCGTAGGTATAAAATCTATAACAAATACATGTTTCGGCCCTCAGTTGGCCATCGTCAGGTCGTATACACTGAAGAGGATACTTAAAACAATACACAAGTATTTAGATGTTGAGATCTCATACACTTTAACATTGTTTGTGTACAGATAGAGACAGTATTGAGCTTAATTCGAGCGAATTGGATGTTGTGGTTGGTTGGAAGTTGGCTCTATTGGTGGCTGCGTAACGCAGCCACCAATAGAGCCAACTTCCAACAACCACAACATCCAATTCGCTCGAATTAAGCTCAATACTGTCTCTATCTGTACACAAACAATGTTAAGGTGTATGAGATCTCAACATCTAAATACTTGCATATTGTTTTAAGTATTCTCTTCAGTGTACACAACCTGACGATGGCCAACTGAGGGCCGAAACATGTATTTGTTATAGCTTTTCTACCTGCGCTACTTAATTAAATATTTGTTGTGTTTATGACTGCCGTTCACTCCTTTCTACATTGTAGTTTATACACAACGGGGATGTCGCACCTTAAAATTCTAATCAGCCTTAAGTGAACAGGATATCTGTTATATTTATCGGTGTCTTCACCACCACAGCGCTGGTGTTTCACTGCAGAAGATTTACATAGTTTACATAAAATGCCTGTGACTCGTCAGACAGCTGTACATCTGTCTCTTCTCATGTACCTGGAACCGAATCGCCAAACTGTGGTCACGAACTCTGTTAATGTAGTGTAAGATCTACATACGTTTTCGTGGACTTCTTGAATGCCAATCGCTTAATACGTGTGGGGGCGAGAGGTGTTTTTAGTAAGCGTTATAGAGTAAATATTAACATAGTTCTCTTTGTCCTTTGCACTTGTAGTATCAGTATTTAGAATTATAAGATATGGAAACAGCTGAACTGTGTGCACGTATAGTAGCTGCTACCTACGTAAGAAAGTGTAACAAAATAATTTTTATATCAACTTGTAGTTATATCCTTTTTGTGGTTTACATTAAAATATTATAATATTACCATCACAGTAATTTATAAATTGTACAAGTTTTTTCTCTTGAGTTGATAGCCCCCTAGTGGGCCTTGGCCTCCTCATTCACGAGGTTTTTTTTTCTAGATCACACACAACGACACACCACGGTCAGTAGGACTCCTCTGGACGAGTGATCAGCTCGTCGCAGAGATCTCTACCTGACAACACACAACACTCACAACAGACAGACTTCCATGTCCCCGGTGGGTTTCGAAACCACGATGTCAGCAGGCGAGCGGCCGTAGACCTACACCTTAGACCGAGCGGCCACTGGGACCGGCATAAATTGTACAAAGTATATTTAATATATACAGTGTATTGTTGCATTCCTGTTTTCTTTTCAGTAATTAGCACTAGCTAATTTGATGAAGTATATTCCGTTGTGTTTGTGGGTCATTAAAAATAATCGCTTAATATCCGTATAACACAATTACAGTTTTTTATTTTGGTATAGCTACACGTTTCGGTCGTTGTCGACCATCATCGGGCTATAATGCAATGTTGCGAAAGGAGGTTAGAAATGCGTGATGAATGTAATGCAAATATTCACTTTAACCAACAATGTCTTGGATCCCACTGATTGCACGGTTGTGTTCGACGGACAGTAGGAAGTTTGATTTGAATTAGTAGCACTAACAATTCTGTGCTTCTGTTTTTTCTTATTTTACGCATTGACTTTGTGGAACTTGTATGTATGCTTTATTACAACGTAATGGTACTTTGTATTGGAATTGTTTCTCATACTGTTGTTGCTCCTTTAATTTCATTTATTGCGTGGTAATATTTGTTCCGGAACTAGTATAGTTACCACAGAAAACGTAAAGTAAATGATAAAAAGTTCTCTCCCCTCCCCCCCTTGCAAGCGCAGGTAAAAGCACACTGTAAATAGAATATACTTCAAACAGGACTTTTTGTGCAGGAATTGAAATTGTTTACGTAGATTATCGAAAGGTCGAACCTGGTGACCGCGCGGTCTAACGAGTGGGACTGTGGCCTCTCGCTTGCTGGGACGGCGGGTTCGATTGGAAGTCTGTCTGTTGTAAGATTTTTTGTTGTTGGGTAGAGGTCTCTGCGAAAGGCCGATCCCTCGTCTAGAGGATTCCTACCTATGGTGTGTGTTTGTGTGTGTGTGTGTGTGTATGTGAGTGGAATTTTCAGTATGATCAGATGCTACAATAATCCTCTACCCTTCCAATGAGTACACTGAAAGAGATCATTATAATAAATAAATAAAGAAAGAATATCGAACGAGGCGTCGAGACATTTTGACGATTAGCGCAATCTGTCAACCCTGAAAGTCACTATGTCCCGTATGTGCGCGGACCAAGTCGTGCCCTTGATTTACGCCACTGGCTAGCAGGAAATGAAAAGCATTACCTGAAACGAGACAGCAAACATAGTGTTGAATTAACGATGGTAAATAATACTTGTAACTTAGATAGTGTGAATTGTATTGTCTGCTGCCTGTCCCACCCCCATTGTACCTTGCCTTCTAATTCTAACGTAGTCTCACCCCCACCTTTCTTCCACCCACTGTGCATCAGGCTGTTTGCTATCTTTAAATAAATGTCCATACTGTAAATTTCTCTCTTATACCCATAATGTTAACACTAAAATACGTGACAAAACGTTATGTATAATTATGTGAAAATTAGTATACGAACTATATTGATGGGTTTTCCTTTACAGGTGAGTTCCACAGATATTTGTTTGGGATCTTCGGCATTCACAAAAGGCCACCCTCGACAGTGGAAATATTGCAGGAAGGTATTTTACATGCATATCTTATTTATTCACCTTAAAGTCGGATAAGCCCTTTACTGTTGCACAGAATAAGGTCCGTCAAGGTTCAACAAAGGCTTTTCGTTTTTTATTGTGAAAGAATTAATTTATTGCCCAGTAGTTTTTTTATGTCGCTCAAGATTTAAATCTAAAACTCTGATTTTCTCTACGTAATTTATTTATGTGTTCCATATGATTCTCAATAATGTACAACCATTTTCTTCTAAAGAAGCACGAAATGAAAATCTCTCTAATGGAATCACAAAGATCTGAATTTTTATGTAAGAAGTGGAATAATTTTTTCTTTGTACTTTTAAATGCATTTCACCAGCAGCATTCCGTTTTAAATCCAGGCAAAGAAGTTAGAACACAATAATACACTCTCCAGGCATCTCGGCTGGCCCTGACGTTTCGGGGCATGCACAGTTCAGTGTGTCTGGAAAACTCATTCATTTCGTACCTTTAGCTTTTACTCTCTTCCTTCCTTTCTTTATCCCTTTCACACATTTCTCTCATTTCCTCTACTGTAGTCCTTCCCATAACCGTTATGTGTTGCAGGAAAATAAATAAATGAACTAAGTTTTCAGTTGTTTTTGTCTGGATTAAATCTCTACACTTTAAATTGTATATCTTCTTTACCTTAAAGCAATTTAGGTACACGACACCCACTGTTTGTCGACTAATTCCACTGTCAGGCACCGTAAGTAGAAAGCACAATATTTTTCCTACATCCTGCTCTTCCTCCAGGTACAAATGCCACAAACGTACACAAACTGACAGAGAGGTACCAGTTTTTCGGACAAATCTACTGCCGCCATCTTGAGGTTTATAGAGTGAAGATGGAGGACGAATGTTCCGCTCAATCGATAGTACTTTTCTGTCAAACTGCACGCTGTCTGCACACTGTCGTATCTCAGGAGATCATTACATATCACGCATCACAGAAGAAGCCTTAAACTTCATACAACAAACGGAATCTTATGTACAAGACTAATGCATTATCCGTTGACATTCTAACGTTTCAAAGTTTGACAAACCACAAGTCTGGCGCTGATGTGTGTGTGTGTGGTGTTTGTATGTATATGTATGTACATATATAGTTATAAAAACAGCGGATTTGACATGGACATATAAAAATTAAATTTACCTTCAATAGTCACTGTTTCGGCAAGCATATCCATTTGGAACATAACAGATTTATCATTTAGGAACCCTGCATTCAGCTATATTTTATTTATGTGTGCTCTGTGCTAGGTGTTTCCGAAAACAAAGAGCAGAATTTACTTAAACAGTATTAATCAGTTGTATTTGTCATGGATATATAGTCATTTTTTCGAGAAAGACACTGAATTCGTAAATATAAATTGTGTGAATTTCACGCTTCAAATTTATTTATTTTTATTTTTTTTCGGTTTTAGCTTAATATTTTTCTACACACCTATAGGGAATTCCGATAGCGTGATACATATCCTTATGTAGATTACAGATTTATACGATTCTCTGAATATTTGTTGAACCCTGCTGAAATTATGCAATGGCCTCGTATTATATAGCGGTTATCTATCAACGGAACTATTGAATCTAAATTCTGGCTGGTTTGCAATTTTTAAGCGTGTGTAGCATATTTCAGTGGTACAGTCCTGTTGTACTCTTAATGTTTCGCAGAAACTTATTGCATCAGAATAACAGGAATAGCTAAGTCAGATTGTAGAAAATGCTAAATATATGTCTATCTCACTGTCAACCCAACCAAAAATACGCCATTAAATGAAAGCCTAAGATCAGAAAATCTGCCACTCTTCTGTTCCTACGCAGCAAGTAAATCCTGTAGATAAGAATTCTTACTCCAGGTGGCAGTGAATACCAAAAACATTCTGCCAGTATAAGGCATTTTAGAGTTTCGTGTGATGCAATCTATGCTGAAATCTCGACCTTTAGAGGCAATGATTACGTTCATAGGAGCTGCGCTTGTTCTATCAAGCTACCTTTCAAGGCATCTTGTACCTTATATCGTGCATGTTCAGTGAAAACGAGATTTTATTTTGTCTCTGTATGGCTATAATGCGTAAGAGCGGATTGATTAAATTTATGCATGTGTGTGTGTGTATATATATATATATACATATAAACAAATTCCCATGATATAATCACAGTCAGTACAGATTCTTAAGTTAAACAAATTTGGAAAATGTGAATTTGTTACGTGACAAATCCTCTTATTTATTTCAAGCAAAGTGTTTGAAGCACGGATATTATACACTTCCATATCAATTTGTGCAACTTTGTACAGTTCAGGAAGGGTTAAATACAAGGTTGTGGTTTATTTCTCATACTGGTCGCCTAGGTAGGATGTAAAATTCGTAGACATTCTGTAGCATAAGTAGAGGGATTTACGTAAAGTGTCAATGGTAAGAAATACATACCAATGGAAAAAAAGTTTTGTTTTCCATACTACCATTATTTATAAAACGTGATGAGGCGAAGTATGTGCCGAAGATATAAAATGTAAGACTGCAATTGAGGATTACAATGAGTGCTTGTTGTCTGAATGTCGTATTGTAATATAAACAGTGTTTCTCCTAGACATCCCGTTGTGTTGCATTAATTACAGGAAAGGTATTAATTATAGTTCAAACATCTAATTCCAATTTTATCATACTACAAAGGTATGCTGCTACATGTTTTACTAGCTACGTGGTCATCCTCAGGCTGCGTAAATATATGAAACATAACAAAAAAATAATATTGCAACACTGGTTATGTGGTCAGGTCGAGATCTCAATCTTTGGTGTTATACAATGCATAGCAATAGAAATGTTTTAAAACAATAAAATATATATAGCATTACTGCAGGCATTGTTGTTTGTTGCCTTCATAAAATGCGGCGATTTGTTGTTGTTGTTGTTGTTGTGGTGGTGGTGGTGGTGGTGGTGGTGCGTAATGGTATGTGGAATGTGGCCTTTGGTATGTTGGTACTAAAGGGTATCCATAATCTCTCTTTTCTGCAATGGTAGGAGGTAAATGCCGATTACGTTTATCTGAAAGGCCATATTTTAATATAATTATATTGTTGATTGATGTTTTTAATTAGAATTAGTTGTGTTAATGGTAATTAATAAGTACTCTGTAATTTATGAAAAGCGACTGAGTGTACAAGACAGAATAACGGTTGCTAATCAGTCAGGTACACGAAACATTAATCAACGATAGAATTATATTCAAATACCTCTCTTGACATAAACATAATCGGCCTAGAACTAATGCCATTGCGGACAAGACAGAATAGGGATAACGATCCATGCCAGTGTACCAACATCTATGTTTTACGTACCACTACATACCATAACAGAAAATGTAGCATTTTATGAAGGCAAAAAGCAAAAATGACGACAGTTTTTACTACTAAAACGTAATAATTATTTTACTATTTTCAAAACGTTTTTATTACCATGCATTTTGTAACACCAAAGATTTAGATCTCAAATTGACCCCATAACTGGTGTTTATATTACAGTTTGTTTCTATATTTTATTTATTTAAACAGCCTGGGGATGACAACGTAGCTGGGTGAAATGTTTAGCCGCATATCAGTGTAACGAAATAAAATTATAATTACATGTTTTTATGATAATTAATAGCTCTTTTGTACTATAAGCAGTAATGTAGTTGAAAAAGTAATTATTTGTGCCACTTGTGTTTATATTAGTTCGAGTTTCTCAGATCTGATTCATTTAGTATGAAATGAGGAACCTCAAGTAATATACCTTTACACCACCAGGCCAACCCAAACTAGAAGTCTGCTGATTGGATTTAGATTCCTATTTCTAGATAGTGGTGTGTAAAGCAGTCGCAGCCTTCAGATATTCATTTACCGCGGGGCTTTTTTTCACCTACTTTATACTCCTTCACGTCCATAGTTTGCGGAAATCTGCACATTTTGTTACCGGACACTTACCTTTCGACGTCCAGTTGGAGCAACTTGTCTGTTCATGCAGCCGCAGAGATAGCTTACTACCAAAAATCGGAAAGTTATCAACGCGTTGTTTAGACACAGAATTTAAAACATACAACACGCTATCTATAAAACAAATCTAGTAACTAAATGTCATTAAATTATTATTTAAATAATGTGTTTACCTTAATTTGTCTTTTCTTATTACGACAGTAGGTGCTCACTAGATAGTTTGCAACGAATAACACAACAGATGTAAGAAGTTATGGTGCCCGTGACAATCCACGTGCAAGCAAACGTTCGAA
>JGI20166J26741_11767807_pt1 | contig 21211 bp, 13 predicted proteins | sample TergutCu122P5_FD_26741 | JGI IMG/M metagenome (IMG submission 26741)
AAAAAAAAAAAAAAAAAAAAGAGCCTTAGGGATATAGTGTCTTTCAGTCTCATCAGCAGAATTCCTACATGCAATGACATGTTTGTTACCTGTGATACATGTGTGTAAGTCAGAGGAAACCATTTTTAGTGCCTTCAAATAGGATGAGTGGAAACATAACATTAACAGCAACACTTTGAAATATATTGTATGGACTCTTAACTAATAAGCAAATTGGAATAGAAGCGCCCTGTGCACTGCCTGATGCCATGCAGTTTGTTGTGTGAAGTAACCAGTTGTATCGGCCAGACGACCTAAGGATCCTGTGTGTGTGTGTGTATATATATAGCAATTTACTTTGTGCCTTACTGCAAAAAGTGTCCATTATAAAGACCATCCAGTTAATTGTATGTAGAGGAACACTTGCAGTTTATTATGAGAATCCTATGTGACACTTAAATACACTGTGGACAAAATGCTGAGTTTTCAGTGTTAAACCAATTGGCATATATGCTAACCATTAGGGTTTAAGGGGTTACATATGGTGTGCATAATATGAGGAGTGTTATTTGTCTCAATCTACAAGTGTTGGCATTAAAAAGCCTTTGTATATACTTACACTGTTCAAATATTATACTGTTTTATTATATTTGCAGTGGTCTTGTGTAACAAACCAATTATAAGGCGTACCCTATTAGTAAGAAAGATATGACTGGCATTAATTGTTTAGTCTTGGTATATTTTCAGTTATTGTTTTGATGTATGTTGCTAATGTAGCTGCATAATTTGAAATTACACATTCATCTGAATATATGATAAACTTGAGTCCTAACACTAGGTACATTAAGACACATTTGTTCATGTATATATTGTAGCAAACTGTAGCAGTGAACAAAGGAAAATACCTTCAAAATAAAGTTACTTTTACTACCCATGCTCTTAGGTGAGGTTAGCTGCCATATGCTCTGTGGCTGAGATGGTATTTCAGTTGGCTGGAGTCCAGACTCATACAGGCTCTCCAAGAACAGTTGCCAAGAATTTTTTAGTTTCTCAGAACCACATCCAAGATCCAGGGGGGGAACAGGGACTGAGAAAGAATTAGATAATCCATGGATAAGAATATCTCAGATCTGTCATGGTGTCCAAAGTGATTGCATGTCTATGGGATGATCTGTTATTGAAATTATAACTCAAGCATTGTCACTTTGTTATAGAATGTAGTCTTTTTGGCTGGATATAGTGAAACAGTGAAGTTATCTGAGTGCTGTTGGGACAGTGAAAAGTGAGAAATGGCTCTTGATGGAACACCATTTTTGGTTCAAGCTGTTTACTCTTTCAAAGGAAAGAACAATGATGAGGTAATATTTGTGTGTGTGTGTGTGTGTTTGGGGTTACTTGTGCACATTTTCTAATATAGTCACCCTAGCATTACAAGATATGCATTTTTGGTTTGAAATTACTTAAATAATTTATTTCACAGAATACAGTCATATGCTACATAACAATTCAACCCAAACTTGGCTGAGTTGGAGATGAACCGTAGTGCTGTGTATGTTATTCTGTGATATAAATTATTTGATTGACAGGCATAATGGGGATGAATCATCTCAAGCTTTAAATTACTTAACGTTAATTGGAAACATTCACCTCATGTACCTGTTTCTATTCATTGCAGTTTGGTCATTGATTAAGCAATATTAACACCTTATAGAAAAACGTTTCTCATGTGTAAAGTGTACATAAAAATAAAACTGTGGACATTTTTTTTGCTGTTTGACAGTTCTGACTTATTATAATAAGCAGTTAGTGTGAATATGTTGGGTTTTAGTGCATAATTTTTGTTTTTGCAGGTCTGTTGTTGTGGTTGTTATTTCTGTTTACAGAATTGATATTTGTCACTGTTATTATAATGAATATTTAAAATGTTTAATGTACATGTTGTACCATGTTCTGTATATTTTACATATGAAATTTCTAGTTAAGTTAGACTTTGCATTAATCTTAATACGTAAGCATATGTGACAGAACATAAACTGTGTTTTGAGTTGTTCGTGGAAATTGACAGTTTTGGTCCTTGCTGTGAAAAAACAGTGTAGCTGCAAAGTATGACTATAAAATCACTGGACTTATTTTGTGATAGCATGGAAGCCATTAACTGTAATGAGAGTTACCACCTTCAGAGTACTTACCATCTAGTTTTGTACACATTCTAGCATCTTTGCCATCATTTAGAAGCATTGCTGAAAACCATTCTGTCAGTCTGGTAAGTGCTAGATGCACTTTGCTTATCATGTTTTCAGATTATTCAAAATGAGAGTTTAAGAAGACTTTTTGTTCCTGCAACACAAGAAAGTCAAAAGATAAAAATGTGGTGATTGTAGTGGGTGTCTCAAAGCTAGTGTTTGTTGTTTGACCAATGACACTGGTTGGCCAAAAAAAAAAACACAACTTGTTAAAATTCGGGACAGTTTTTATATTTTTTACATTGCTGAATCCAAATATGACAACCAAATTTCCTTATAACCCACCAGTGTTATGGGAGAGAGGATTAAATTAAAAAACTACATTTGTAATAAAAAAAGTAATATATTTGTTTCTAATTACAATGTGCAGTATCAAAATAATGAACAGTGCCTCTTTGTATGGTATCCTAACTAGAAAAAAATTATTTCAACACTCACTTCATCCTCTTTTGCCTCTTACTTTCGCCAGTTGGTGTCTCTCTTATAAAATTCCAGCAGTAGTCATCCAATATATTTGGACTCCATTTTCCACTCTACCCTTTTTCAAATTGGGAAATATCCTCATGAAACTTTTCGCCTTTTTCATTGGAGACAGCTTCCACTTTTTCAGGAATAAAATCCAAATGGGAATTCAATTTTATACTAAAGTCTTGGTCTTTGGATAGTTGTGTAATTTGTAGACCAACAACAATTCCTTCTTTCATGTTGGCCTCACTTATTTTGGGACATGTTTGCCCTAAATAGGCAAACCCTTCGCTTTATTTATCCATTGCCTTCACAGATATTTTTTTTCAAACAGAGCTTGATATCGCTGGAAGCAAGTAGAGTTTTGACTTAGCCCCTAAAGCTGGATGTGCCACATTCTTTTGACCTGGTGGTTGGCCATTCTTTTACTTTGTAGTGTCAGTCCCTTGCTCGGCTGCCCCATTCACATTAAAAGCAGCTGAATTTAGTGTATCTGCCTTGCAGCACAGTGTTGCTATACCTTTTACGTCAGCACATATTTCTACTGGTGTTCTTTGTAGCATATGTTTTGCAGCACAACCTGAAAGTTATCGTACATTTCTATCATGTGAATTGCATGAGCCAGTGGGATAGAAGGGAACTCATTTCCATTGTGGTGTAACAGTGCTTTCAAACCGACCTTAGATGAATCAGTGAAATGCCTCCATTGCCCAGAAGTGTGTTCAATTTGCAATTCTTCCATTAATTCTTGGATGTTATTGCTGTACACTAGATCACGATCCATTGAGTAATACGTTGCTATGTCTGGCTGCCTCTTCCTATAAAATTATAATATTACACTTTGGCAAGAGGATTACACTGCTTAAGCCATGATCCAAGTAGCTGAGCCTTTGTTTTGCTGCTGTGATAAAATGTCAATTTATTTAACGTCCCTTCAATATGTGGTTTGATATACAGGGACGCTAAACAGCTGGAAGGAAGCCTTTTCAGTTTGAGATATAGTTTGAGACAGTATTGTTCTAGGTATTTAAATTACTTAAATAAGTAAAAATAAATGAATTGCATAAAAAACCTTTGGCCCAGCCTCAAATTTCGGTTTTTGGCCATTCAACTGCAGTATTGCCTGGACGGGCCCTGAGGGTTCTAGGAGGTTGAGGCTGCCAGATTTCAAGACTGTCAGCACATGAAGGTGGTAAGGTTGTCAGCCTTATGCACCGGCTGCCTTTACGTCCCAGGAAGTATTCCTGTTACTCACTTCTGTTGGAGGCTGAGTCGACCCCAGGGCCATAGTGCAGTCGGAAGGTTTACGTCCATGAAAGATTCCACTGACACCATCAGGAATCGAACCTGCAACCTTCTGGCTTGTCGCACAGTGCCTCAACCGACTGACCACTGCGTGCCCCATTACTGGCTAGTGTAGTCACCTCAAAAGTGCTGTGTGGGAAGACACATTGTTATGATGGAAAATCAACTCGTCCTGCCAAAAATTTGGTCTTTTTAATGAATGCACTCTCATATGCATTTGAAAACATTAAGCTAGAATGCTTGGTTGACTTATAGTTTTGCAGGAACATTATGTAAACAATTCCTTTGGTAGCAGCATCATAGATAAGCACGACCTTAGGTTTTGAAAATTATGCATTTTACAGTTCCACACAGGGTGGGCTGTTCAGTTTGACATTTCGGTGTTTAATTTCTGGGTTGTATTGGAAGATGCCATGTCTGATCATTGTTCATTATTTTTAGACAAGTTTGCAGAGTCACGAAAAGTACCTGCTGGCCTTGTCACATCTGTCTGTTTGCACATATCAATTGCCTCCCACTTAATGGAGTTGCTTAAAATTTGATATTGGAAACTTTTATTAAAATCTATCAAGCAGCTTGATATTTGGTTAAAATTAAACAGAAATATTGGCACTGTATGTGAAGACCTACGTGAATTTTGCGTTGTTGACAGTAACATAAAATAAATCTCTTTGAGCCCAATGATACTAGTTGGCTGTTAGGATACCCAGAGAGGTATAAGCATTGTGAAGTATTTTATACCTTGACAACAGTATTAAAAGTAATGCATTGTTGAGTTTCCACGGCAGTGCTTTCAATATTTATGTTGTTGACAGTGACATGTAGCTCAAGCCTATGGACCTAATCACATTTACGTGGCACCAGCAATTATATGTGAATGTTCCAAAGTGTTTTATTATATGTAAGTTGCTTATCTTGTTTAGTGCTTTTTATAGCAATCTTGCTGAAATGTAGTTTCACATTTTTGCAGTTCATGTACATTTCTTCTCAACAGGTGGTTTATTCTCATTTTTTATCATTGCAGTCACTTCTGTACTTCTGTATCAGTTCTTGAGGTTTACAGATGGTTGGCTCTTCTATCATGTGTTTCATCCATCAGTTATTCTGTGTGGGCTTGTTGTATATATAAGTGTCCTTGTCGATAGAAGTTAAATACATATTCTTTTCTCTGACAGTTCATTACTCTTGTTTTTAATAAACAAACAAAATATTTTCTGAATGAGAAGCCTTGTTTTTGGCATGAAGCTGCTGAACCATTTTTCATTCTGTAATCTAGAATGTGCCATCTTACAAGTGCTGGCAGTTACTGCATGTAAATGTCAATCCAATTGTTAAGTGTTACCCATGTGTGTTCTTTAGATTTAAATATTGCAGTATTTTCATTATATGCAAAATGTTGGAGAAAACACAGTTAATATTCTTCTCTGAAAATATTCCATTTTATAATAATGTTCTCTGACATTGGTTCCTAGCCTGTGGTGTTTTACTTGCATAAAGTTACGGTTAGCATCTGAGCAGATTTTCTGTTGAGTAGTTTTCTGTGTATTTTTATTTTGTAAGTACCTGCATATTTTGCTGCTCACTGCTTTGTAAAACACATATTTCACAAGTATATGTGTAATTACATGTGCGTTTAAGTAACCTACATCAACGTAAAATGTCAAACCTGCCTGATAGATTCCCCCCCTTCATGTCAAATGTGCAGGTTGTTCCTGTACCATTGACTGTATAAGTTTCAGGTTGTCTACTTGTAGTTGGATAACCACACTGAAGTAATGTATTCTGCACCGAATTCCTAAAAGTCAGTATTTTTTGGTTTTAATAATTAGTTTTGTATATAATGCTGCTGTGGGCAGCATGACATACAAGCTATCAAAAATGTGTAGAGTGAGTGTAGTGTATCTTTTTCAGAGTCCCAGCAGTGCCGTGTGTAAAATATCTTAATTCTGTCTCCAAACTTCAAACCTAGTCGGATTACATACCTTGAACTTGTTCTTGCTGTTGTAGGTTTTAAATATATCATGGGGAGGTTTTGTTTTGTTAAGGAACATGTATGTTGTGATAATTTTGAGAAAAAATTGTAACATGTAACATACTTTTGCAGCTGTGCTTCAGGAAGGGTGACATAATCACCATAACTCAAAGAGAGGAAGGTGGTTGGTGGGAGGGAACACTTGGAGACAAAACTGGATGGTTTCCCTCCAACTATGTCAAGGATTATAAAACTCAAGGTACAGACAATTACACAGGGATATGCACTTTTTAGGATTAAAAGATTGAAGGGCTTTTAATTTTACTTATACCATCACATATGTTATGGAGTGGGTTTAGGGTCCTTTGTTGTTTTAATGGCCATGATTGTTACAAGGAAATAAAGCAGACATTAACTTACATAAAAATTATACTTTTAACTGTATTGTCTGTGTTTTGGTGTACTGAAGGTATAGTGATTTCTATACCTTTAGAAGACCAAGCATTTTTTTGTTGTTGAGATTACACTAAATGCATGCCTTTCTTTTATAGTGCTATAAAGAATATATCTTGGTCAAACTCAGGTGCTCTTTATTGTTCTTTGTATTTTAATAATAACAATAACAATTCATGGCAGCAAAATATTCTGGTATTGTTTCCCCATGAGTGGGTTGGTCTGTTAAAAACACCCCAAAGTTTGGTGGCATCTCACTCCCCCCTTTCCCCCTTTCAGTCCTATCTGAACTCTTCTTCATAATCTGGGTAGTGAGTAGATATACAGGCATATATTATTACATTTGTTACTTTATTGTGCTGAATCCTTACCCTTTTATTATTTCCTTTAACTGAAAGATATCCCATTTAGTCCACATGTTCTGGAAGATATCATTCTCTCAAACCATATTTTGATTTGACAGCAGTAATTAGTATACGTCTTACATTTGGCTGGTGCTGGGCTAGCCTAGCCAGTATAGTGACTAGGCTACAGGCTAGATGGTCCAGGGTTTGAATCCAGGTAGGGGAAAGAGATTTTTCTCCAGAATATCCAGACTGGCTCTGGCACCCACCTAGTTCCTATTCAGTGGGAACCAGAGTTCTTTCCCAGGAGTAAAGCAGCCAAGGTGTGGGGTTAACCACTCACCCTCATTTAGTGCTGAGGTTAAAAATGAGGGAAGCTGTACTTCTGCTTCTCCTATATACCTTCCTGGCATGGACAGGGAAAAATTTTACTCCTTACAGTTGAGTACAGCAGGTAATATGCATGTCATCATACTTGTCAGGAAACCCTGGCATGGCTCTTAAGTGATCAGACTTAATTGTATAAATAATATTCTTGTCTCTGTGTGAGGAATCTCTGTTAGTTCAGTCATCACTGCTAGTTAGTCTCTCTAAAGTTTGTGAATCATTTGAATAACATATTGACAAGACTGGTATAAGTGTGGAATGTTTGTTTTTAATTGATTCCTTTACAACAGAGGACAGGATCTTGTTTAAATTCTGTTTCACAGATTTAATTTCTTGATACTAATTTTTATGAGGTATTGTCAAAAGTTTAACTCAGATGAACTGTTTGACTGACAGTACAAGAGTTTTAACCCTCACATTTCCAAAACAACTACAATGACCTCTAATGCTACTTCATTAAACTGTGACTTCCTTTTTATGTTAATGCTGTAAGGCTTTACTGCTTCAGAAGTGATACGTTCATTATGCACAATGTAGATTAAATCATACCACATGTAAATAGAGCTGCACAAAACGAAAAACTTATCACACCTACTGTTTTATGCTTCTGTCTGGGTTTAATGTTTGGCCAAACATGTAAATTAAAGTCTTAAGACTCGATCTGTTATTGTACAAAATTACAGGAAGAAAAACTTCACACCTTCTTTTTAGTATTTGTTTTGCTTGAATTTTATGTAGCATAAAATCATATAAATATGTACATAATGAATGTATTTCAGCTGGACTCCTGAATTTATGTTATGCATATAATACCTTGGCCCACAGTCAATGAACTTGGTGAACTTTGCATGCTGTTTAGTTGTTTTTAGTAGATTCCTCAATATCTAGTGTTCCCTTCTAATATTAGTTACCACTTTAAAATGTACTACTTCCAACATATTCCTCAGCAGTCATAATCTGGCATTTCCTTTACATCACCTGCAAGAAAATGTGGGATGTCATATATCATGATCAATCAATAGCTAGCTGTGTTTTTGTTTAATACAAAGTTATTGAGTGTTGTAGATTTTTCTTATTCAGAAACAACTTCCTTGGCTGGTAAAAATTCACCTACCAAGTTACCCCCGGAGCTTGTTGCTCAGCAGAAGGTCTACCGAAATTTGGTCCTGAAAGATTTGATAGATTCTGAAAAAGCCCATGTTGCTGAACTTCAAGGATTATTGAAGAATTTTCTTCATCCATTGGAGAAATCAGAAATGTGAGTGTTAATTTTATACAATTATCTTTTTATCAATAAAACTGTTACCTTATGTATGTTGAAGCTGTGAAACTCAAGGTATTAATTAAACAATTTAATAAAATGTACAAACCACGAATATTGTGTCACTTTTGCTGCATTACAAATTTGATGGTCCCAGTAATTTGTGGTTTCGCACTGTGATTGAGCGTGATAGGAATAGTGTATGTGTGCAGCATTTGTTTGTTGCAAGTGTACATGTGCATAGAGCAGGTATGCAAATATGCATGCATGCAGAACTGCATGTAGGACTTCAGGTAAGAAAATCCTCATTGGTGACATGTAATCATATAGAGCAGTTTTGTGTGCTACTGGAGTAATGTGTCTTAATACACATGAAACAGATGCAACTGGGATTGGAAAATTAACAACCAGCATTTGAGATGAGTTTCTTAGAATATTTGTGTTATGAAAGAGCACTCCTTGCAAGGTCCCAACAAGATCTTGTTAAAATCTGCAGCTTCGTTTGAGGTTATTTATATCAGAATCAGAAAATAGTGTCATGGCTGAATGAAATACTTTTTAATTCTTGTTGTCATCGTCATCAGGGCATAAGCCATTCTTGGTTTGTTCTCTGCCTATGGATGTTGTTCTCTCATTTTTTCCTTGTTTAACCTGTGTTGTGAATTCTTGTTAACTGATAAAATTATTGTATGAGAAAGTAGATATAATGAGAAATTACAAATTTGTTGGGAAACTTTGCCCCTTTTTGTTCTTCATTCCTAACATATTCTATCAGTGTAGATCAAATTAGCTGGAATATATATTCAAGCCCTTTGTATATTTTTAAGAAGTGATTTTTAAGTGCAAAGAAATACTTAAGGTTATTACAGTGCATTCATTTGCATGTGTTGGCGCAGTTTGACAAAAGAAGAATACCGACAGTTGGTGGGTAACATTGGCAATGTTGTGGAGACGCATCAACAGTTGCTGTCCACCTTGGAAGAGTGCAGCCAGCGGCCTCCTGTGGAACAGCGTGTGGGAAAAGTGTTCCTTACTACTGCCCCTCATATCAAGCAGGTCCATCAAGTTTATTGCTCCTCTCATCCTAAGGCAGTCTGTATTCTTGACAAATACAAGTGAGTACATTTGAGAAATAGGTATCCATTTAATACATCATGTTTGAAAGTGTGTCATCCAGTGCTTTAATCCCAGTAACCCTTTGGCAGTGAACTGGAAGTGTACTTGTATCAGTCTGTCACAGTGGGATATGTCAGTACCTCAGAAGTATGGAGGTGAAAGGGTTAAGGCAGTACCCAACAAAGATTCCAAAAGGTACTTTGTACTGCAGCTGCATTAGCATGTTACATGTTTCTTTAGAGCATAAAGAAATCCATATTATTCAGCATAATTATGTTTGAGGCTGGAGAGTCTTTATGAAATGAAAATGATATGAAGGTAGCTAATTGTAATATATTTATAAGAACCATGTAGTTGTGGCTGTGTACCAAGATTTTATCTTTCTCCTTAATGAAATCTTCAGTGTAATCCTGTGAATGGATAGATGTTAACTTATTTGCCACTGAATTTCTGCATTTTTCTGTGCTTAAATTGGTTTGTGGTCTTTGCAGGACAGAACTGAATGAATTTATGGAATCCCAGGGTGCTGCAAACCCAGGTCTTCTTGTCCTTACAACAGGTCTAAGTAAACCATTCCGTCGCCTTGAAAAGTATGCAGGGATGCTCCAGGAGCTAGAACGACATGTGGAGGAGAATCACCCTGATCGGGGTGATACTCAGAGATCAGTCAGTGTGTACAAAGACATAGCAGTGAGTGTTCATTTTTGCATTCTAACAGCTCATTCCATCTTCCCAAAACCAACTTTCTCTGGTACAGTCTGTCAGACTACCATATTTTAAAATCCTTGGAACTTAAATATGTAAAGCTACTGTCATGTGAGTATTATTTAGTGTTTCATTTACTAATTCATTTTAAGGGGTTTATTTTTGGAAGAAATAAATAAAACTTTGACACATGTTTTGTATTTTTTGAACAGATTTTGAAGAAACTTGATGTATGACACTTGGGTGTGTAATTTACAAATACAGTTTCTTTCAATTTAGTCCATTTTGTGGTTATCTCATTGTGAGATCTAAACATCTTCAGATCCCTTTACAGATTTTGATAAAGATTTATACACAGCATTTCTATTGCATGAATATGTCATCATGATTAATTTATTTCATTTTGAGGCCCTTTCTCAAGGCCCAGCCATTCCCGTTTACAGTGGGTACTGGGTCTCTTTCCCAGGGTAAAGTTGCCGGTGTATTGCATTGACCACCCACCCCCCTCTAGCCCTGTGGTTGTGAATGAGTAGAGCTGTACCTCTACTTGCCCATTTGTACCTTCATTGCATATTGTAGAGTGAAATTTACTTTTATTTGACCTTTAAGGAATAAATAGGTGTACTTTTGAGAAATTGTTCAGTTCTGATCACTTTTTGCATTTAAATCTTCTTACATATAACTATAACACAAAAAATGGAAAGAGAATGTCATAATAGTTATATGGAGGCTTTGGTTGTGTTTTCATGATTACTTACTGGTGACTGGTTTAAGTGAGTTTCACTGGAGAAGGCAGAGGCTGTTGTAATTTTGTATGCTTTAAGCAAAGTTTGTGATTTTCTAATCACTGTGAGAATTTCCTTAAACTATTCAATGTAATGGTTGAAACATTGTCTGTATGAGAAAGAGCAATCTAAACCTTGTGGACAGAGCTGTTTCACCAAGTAGCCTGAATGCCACACTGCTACTTTGTGTAGAGAAATTCTGGAAAAAACAAATAAGTCTCTCAGGTACCATTTGTGGGTTGAAAGTAAAAAATTAAGTGTTTTCATATGTGGATAGGAAATGTTACACTAGTGAGAAAGTTTTGAAAGTCTGTTGAATACTGGCAGGCACACTGGTGACTTGTATGTTTTTCTCTGCTGCCACTTTAGCAGTCTAAATGTTGGCCTAAGCACTTGATAGGGAGCAGGAGTTCAAGAGGTAGGGCATGGTAGTCTTCCCTAAGTATTTCACCACATACAAACGTTTATTCCAATATTTATGTCAGAACTACTCCCATAAAATCAGTCGTAGAATAATGTGTCAGATATAAATGCCTCTGCGTAAATAGTAGTCTTTGTTTTTATTTATTTTTTTGCATTGTTCTGTCATTCAACTCTCTTCATAGTCTGATCTAACCTTGCAGGAATTAGAATGTATGTATCCAATTAACATTATCTGTCAGGAAACAGATGTTCCTTCAGCATGTTTATTTTACATGAACACGTGTTTTCCTCATAATCTCCACCAGAGGTGATCTGTAATTCAGGTTGTAGTCCCGTATAATGCCAGTAGGTGATGCAGGTCTTGTTTGTGGAATGTTATAAAGCTTCAGGAACTCTGGTCTTGGCTGTTAACACACATTTTAAATTGTCCAAATACATATGTCAATTTTTTATCTTAATTGGTCATTTAATGGATGTACTTTTTTGTTTGGCACTTTTTCAGTTAACAAGAAAATGATATTAAATACTTACACTGTCATTCCTGTTCACATTCAACCACAACACCTTCTGCTATGCACTAACCACTGTGCAGTTACTGTGCTTTAATAGCATAGTGGTTACTGTACTACCTGCCTAAACATTAAAAATTCTGTGTGCTTCCCTGTGTATATACTTAAGTGTTTTATGTTGTTATTAGCCACAACGGCAGTTTTTTTCTCCTTACGGCATCAATTAGGCTTCGTAATGGTAATGCTGCTTCCTTTGGGGCAGGAACTGAATTTTTAAACATTATTTGGATAGATTTTTTAATTTGAAGGGTTAGAAGATGGATAGATAACCAGTTTCCTATTGATTTCTGTAGTCTTCATGCTCTGCCACACGTCGTCAGAAGGAACTAGAGCTGGAAGTGCTGACAGGTGGTGTCCGAGGCTGGGAAGGAGAGGACCTCTCTTGTCTTGGAGAAATTCTTCATATGGGTTCTGTAGCTGTTTGTCCAGATCACAGGGACCGATACTTGGTTCTTTTCCCCTCCACTTTACTTATTCTCAGTGTTAGTCAACGCATGAGTGCCTTCATATATGAGGTTTGTTTTCATACTAAATGCTGCTTACAGTTAAGAATATAGAGAATCTAGAATATTTGTATGTAGATATTCCTTCTTTATCAGTGTCATTTCAGAAGTTTGTTTTGAAGTCAAAGTCTTGGTAATGTTATAAAGAAAAACCGTCTTATATCAATTGATTCCATTTGAATTCCAACATCAGCAACACAATTAATCTTTAGCTCTCTTGGGGTATGAAATTGAAAAAGAATGTGCATTGGTTGCAAGCATAAAGATATAACAAATATTTATTAATGTGTATAATATGACACAGTGACACTTATTTGTGAAGACTGGCAGCAGTAAGCCAGGTAGTCATAGGTTCATCTAGTGCCCAGATAAATGTTTCTTTTAACAAGTAAATTACCAGTGTGTGTCATTCCTTTTCCTAGCACAGTGTAGAGGTACGTAATCCTTTATTCTGAAGAAAATGATAGTGTTAGAGATAATGAATTTACAAGAAGCAAGGTTCATTATTGTAGTTACATGAGAACATTGCTGACCTCTTGGATGTGACATGAAGGATTGCTAAGGGATTTGTATTTCTGTGATATTTACATGTATTGTACCAGCCAACCCCCATTATGCTAACCAAAGGTTGTACAGAAATACCAACATTATTGATTTGGGATCCCAAGTGTTTAAAGGGTTAAAAACCAATTATGCTATTTATGCCAAAATATTATGTGCAAAGGTGTAAAGTGCTAACTGCATGTGCTTTGCTGTATTTCAGGGAAAATTACCATTAACAGGAATACATGTCACAAAACTGGAAGATACGGAATCTTATAAGAATGGATTTGAAATAAAAGGTTAGTATTCCATGCATTAGTGCATGAAATTGAAGACCAGGGAGTGTTTAGTACAACATTTTAAGTGTAAATTCTGAGTTTAAAGTATTTGTTTATATTTTTAGTGTCTTAACACAGATGGAATGCACATTTCTTGTGTTGCCAGGAGATGAATCCAGACATCATCATGAAGTGTATTTTGGCATTTGACAGCCATATGTTCAGAGTGGATTATTATATCTAAGACAAAAAGTTTCATGTTTAAATCATCACATTCTTCAAATATTTCTTGTAGGTTAAATGGTATTGAAATGTTGAAAGAAGGAAATGATGATAAATATGGTTAAGTAGTGAACTCTAAATTATTCTTTGTGCTCTTTAAAACTGATATCCTTGCTCAGCATGTGCAGTGTAAAAGTGTTATTTTGCTAGGGGTTTTATTGAGAGGGTTTTAGATGAAATGTAATCAAAATATGTAAATTATGTGTGGATAATTTCTCTGATTCTGAACTTGGGTTTCATGTGAACTGTTGGTACCCATCATCCAGACCGAACGAAAGTTCATTACACTGTTCAGGTTGTTGTACATTTCTGGAGTGGTAGCTGTGTTTCGACTCGCATACGTAATGAGCAATATCAATATACACTTGTCTTAGAACTTCTAAATTTTGCACCATATTGCACATACACTTTACACATATTTTGAAGTTTATTGCATTTACCCATCATTTATAAAATCAGATGAGAAAACAGTACCAGAATTTTATAACATCAAATAATATTTATATATTATAGGGCTGAGCACAGGCATCACTGGGGAAGGATACTGATAGGAAATTCAGAATTATTAAGTAAGGCAATATCTGGATTATCCTATATCTTATGAAATGACTGGGGCATTGGGCTAGAAGGTAATAAAAGTAGAGGAGTCTGATAAGACTTAGTTTGCACTTCGAACAGCACCATACTCACTAGAAATACCAAGAATTTTATGCTAATGATGAGATGCTACCTATATCTTGTTACTGGCTGCTCATTATATTTGTTTAAAACCATCTGGCTCAGTGACTGTGATAGAATTTTCTCTCAAGCTGCTTATATCTGCAGTACTTTGTGGCTTGAAAGCTTAGAATTTTTTCCATAAAAATTATTACAGCATTGCAATATTCACCTTTTCTGCAGGGCCAGATGATTAGATAACTGAGGCAACAGAAGTTGGTCATAGTTATCTCCATTATCTCCTGCTATTCTTCCTGCCTATTGTAGATCTCTGCCATTTGCATGAAGTCTGTAGGGTATTCTAATTATTCTGCTGCCTGGTACTCTGTTGTGCCAGTGTTGGCAGTACTGAAAAAATTAATTTAAAAATAATATGTTTTATAGGTCCCATGATTGACCCAATTCTAGCAGTTTGTCAAACCAAAGATGATCAGCACACATGGGTAGAACTCTTGAAACAACAGATTCGCACAGTGCACAAGTCTTCTGTGTCATCTCCATCTCCAGCCACCTCACCACCGCCTGTTAAGCCCCATCCTCTGCCTCCACCTCATGTAAGTCATCATCGAGCATCACCTTATTCTGAACTTACTGCTTTCTTTGCTGATCTGGTTCAGCGTGGTGTAATAACAAGAAAAATTCTGAAATGTTTACTGTATACACAATTCAAAGAGGATGGAGTTGGTGTTAATATTCTAGGGGTAAAAATTCGTCGCAGTCATAAAGTTGAGTGTATCATATTTCCAACTCGGGTTCGCATGGGAACCTACACTGTGAAGCAGACTTGGCTAAAGTCTTGTACAACAGAAGAGGATTCTGATGAGAATGATGATACCAGTTCTGATGCAGCCACAAACAGCAGATTGTCTCCACAGGAAATGGAATCTTCAGGTTGTAAATCTGGACGTTTGAAGAGACAAAATGCTGTTGATTATGGAAGTGATGATAGCTCAGTAAGCAGCTGTGCGAGCAATCCATTTGGTTTTGTCCACTATTACAGTCCAAAATGTGATGGTAGTTTGCAGAGTAGTGAGGGGTTTGCAGATGGAACGAATGCTAGACTTGTTGAATCTGATTGTGGAAGTGATGTTACTAAAATCGATTTACCTGAAGGTCATATTACTCCACAGGGGAAGTCAGAAGATGTGAAATTTGGTTCTACACTTGTTAAGTGTCAACAGAAAGGTGATAGGCCTCCCTGTCTTTTAGCCACTATGCAATCCAGTGAATCAAGTTTTGAAAGAACGTCAGCACATAGGTCATTCCCATGTGTTGTATGTGAGGACTTGACACAGCTGGATGAAGTTATCCTCAAAGAGCCAACAGAGCCCAAGGGATCGTGTCCACAAGCCCGGCAGAGTCTTCCAGTATTTGGACATGATAACTTCTGCCGGCCTGAGCCTGCACCACTGTACGTTCCAAGTTGTCATTTTACAAGTGAGAAGGATCTGTATACATCTTGCCATGGAGTTTGCCTTAATCCTAAACCACAGCTGTCACATTCTATGCCAGTTTTACCTCAAGAACCGTACTCGCCAGCCACAACACATTCTTCTAGTTTAAATATACCAGCTAACGTGATACCCGTTCCTACTGCAGTCTTGGCAGAATTGTTGTACAACCTGGAACCAATCAGTGACAGCCCAGTTTCTAAGTTAGTGCACCAACAAGAAAGTGCTTCCAGTGACCATAGTGTGGAGAGCATCCAGACAGTACGTGATATTCCAACCAGTGTTTCAGTGACTAGCACAGCTGTGACAAAAAGTTCAGATTTTTCAAACCCATGTTTAAAAACTTCAGTATCTTCTCCTAGAACAACAACTTCCATTAGGTGTAATAGTCCATCAGGCTCTAGTTGTTTCAGCAGCAGCAGACATCATCATGGAATGGGAATTAAACCGTCAGTACCCAGGAGATGTTACAGTTACCACTATATTAGTATAGTTGAAAGCAATTGTACAGATACAGATAGATGTACCAATACAGAACACTGTCGTTGCTGTGGTGAGGTTCCCTGCAGTTCACGTTCTTCAGACTCTGGACTGGCTGATATAGCTGGCAATTCCACTTTACCTTCACCTGATATGTCGGGTCTCCTGCACAACCAAGATGCTGTAATGTGCTGCCTGAAACCTGCTACAGGCCCAGGAAATTGTCTTGGTTTGGCTACATCTGAAACTGCGTTTGCTTCATCAGTTACTCCTCGGGAGAGTGAAGAGTTAGATGAACAAAATTATGAAGCCCAATGTGTATGCACATCACCTTTTGGTTCAACTCCCAGAACTTCTGCACAGGCATCCCTTACCTCTGAGAAAATCTTTGTGGGATCAGTGGATTCAGTGGCGCCTTCTGTTACTTCAACCAGTTTGGATCGTTCCCCATTGTCAGCTGCCCAGCCATGGAGTAGCAGCAGTGAAATGAAGGCAGCCCACCTAAATGTGGGCGGTATCTATCGCTCTGGAATGTATGCTCATTGGTGGCTCAAGACTAAGATTCCTGCCTTGGCTGTGAGGTCTGAGGAGTCAACGTACAGACACAAGTCATACATATCTCTTCCACAAACAGGCAAGGTTTCTGTGTTGAAACTGTTATGTAAAATACTAATGGAATCCACAGTTTAAAAGACATGGAGTTTTTCACTTAAAAAAAATGCATCTTTGAGATTCCCTTTTTCATTCCAAATTCAGCATAAGATGGTTTAAGCTTATTTAAAGCTCTTTATAAACTGGATCTTTGTGAAATGTTTGAGAGGGATGTTGCTGAGAACTTAAAAGGGTTTGTGACAGATAATACTGTATGTTGTTATCCACCTACTCAAGTTGAAATGTGATACTGGCTTAATAGTATTGTACTGCTTTCTGTACCTCTGGTTTTTAAAAGAAAGAATAGTAGTTTGTAGGAAGTGTAAGAATGTTACATTTTATAGATACGGTGTTTTTATACGTTCACATTTTAATAAACTTAGAAGCAGAATTCCCATGACAGCTTTTTAAACTTGCCTGTTGCCCCTGGGAACTTCAGTGGTTTCATGCCTAACTTTAAGTGGAAGTAACTGTGGAATCCATGAGCCTTGCAATCTTACAGTTGTTTGGAGTCTGCAATTAACATCTAATTCTACAAATTGCTTGATTTTGAAGTGAATATTCTGAGTTTATTTGTGCAGTGATAACTTCTTGTACAGTGATTACCACTTCATATAATACTGAGAGTGGCCAGCTTATTTTGGTTGAAATAAGAATGACCTTGCCTGTTTTACAGCTACTTTGTAGATTTAGAATAGAAACATTTCTACTTATTGTAGTAAATATCTTACTCTTAGATCTGCATGTTCTTTGTTTAACTACTGAGATGTAGATACTGTATGTATTTGAGATTGGCACAAAACTGATATAATAGTTGATTGGTTACAAAACAAGCTTGCCTGTGTCGAGTTTAATTGTGAAATTATATTTGTGAGATAGTTAGAGCAGTGAAGAGTTACAAGACTGTCAAAATCTTTATGAACAGAAGATGAAGTAAATGACCTTGAAATGAACATAAAAATATTAATAATGTATATGGCGCATAAAGGTGTTTAAGAGTGGTTACCTACTGAAGAAGTGTGCTCGTGTGGTAACACTTGTGACTTGGATCCAGCAGTTTGCCATGCTTGAATTTTAGCAAGTACTGGATGGAATAGACTGTGAGTGATTTCCTCCTCAGTCCTTTCAGTTTCTACAAACATGGTCGTGTGACATTATTTGATGCTAAATAACCTCTGCATTTGATACATCATTGTTAAATGACACATAATTCAGCAAGGGCTACCATTCTACATGGTGGCCAAGAAGTCACTGTAAAACAGCATACCTACCATGCGTTGACTGTACGTGCATGGGATGTGATGTGCACTGTGAAATTTGAAGGTACAGCAGACAGCACGTGGCATGCACATACAGGTAAACGAGTATGTAAGTAGGAGGATGGTGATTTCTTGGCAACTCAGTAGACGTAATTTGGTTAAGATCAAGAGTGCTACTGTACATGCTGCAAATTTTCACTCAATTCTGAATGTGTGATAGAATTTTACTTGGTTATTGTATGTACAGGATGGTTAGTGTACTTTGTTTGACAGGGACTGAAATATACTGCACATCCATATGTTAATGTCTGATCCTGATTTTGATTAGGGTGAACTTCCTGTTAAAAAAATGAAAAAGTCACTTGCCATTGATAAAATTCCAGTGGGACTGTAAAATATTTTGTTTTGAGGGCTTTAATTTTTTTTATACAGTGCAGAATTTATTGAAAAATAGACTGTAAAAGTATGTTCACACTGGCATAGCAGTGGTGAATTTTTGGAAGACATGCATTGAGGATGATAGTGCTGACTGTGTTGAGGAATACACTGTAAGCAGTTCAGGTATTTTGTAACAAAGTGGTTATTTTCCTTGGGGGGTTTTTTTTTTTTTTTGTGAAAACTGTTTACTGTTGATTTCTGCTTCATGTAAAATAGGGTTTCCCAGAAACTTTATTCCCCTGTACCAAGGTTAATTAAAATTTGTTGAGTAGCTGTGGAGGTGAAACAGTGTGTGAACAGAAAGGCACATGCACTTTGTTGCTTATTCATTTTATGCACTTCATGCATAAATGTGTAAATATGTATATGTATCATATATGCCGCACTTCACAACTCTTAGGAAAATATCTATACAAAACGTGTTTAACTTTCACAAAGAATGTGACCAACTTGTTGCACAATACTACTTTTTAGTTGTAGTTAGATCTCCAGCTACAAACTACAAACCTCAAAATTTTAATAATTTTAATAATTGTAAACACAACAGTTGTAACCACATGACATAATTTTCAGTTGACAAATCGCTGCTTATAGCTCTGTGAAGATGGCCAATAAATCTGGCCAAAACATTTTGGAGATCTAACTACAAGTAAAAAGGAGTATTGTGCAACAAGTTGGTTGTGATGCTTTGTGAATATAATAGAGTTTCACCAAAAATGCATAATGTAAAATTGTGTTTAACCATGTGTGTAATTACATACAGTGATACTCCCTTATTTTAGAAGATGGGTTGCTAGAAGTTTCTCTCTCTCTCTCTGTGCGTGTGCCATTGTGTTTGTGTGTTTGTTTCTCTCTCTTTCTCTCTCTCTCTCTCTCTCTCTCTCTCTCTCACACACACACACACACACACACACACACACACACCCACATAATATTGCTATTACATGTTTTGTAAATATTGGGTATGTGCATGCTGGTAGGCTGACTGAACTAACATAGGAGTAATCATTTAATCTGTAATGGTGTATATGTACATAATGAACACAAGTGATACATTATATGTAGTACAGCAGAATTCCTTAATCTGACTCACACAGGAGTGTATAGATGCCAGATTATTGGATATTCTGGATTATTGGACACTACCTATACTGACCTAAATTTTTGCAGTTGATATTTTGTTACTGTTCATATACTCGGACTGCACAACTAATTGGAGGAGTATTCCGTTTGGATATCTCTTTCATTTGTTGGTTCAGGGGTCATCAGGATCCTCTTCTGTTATTTTTGGAATTTTCATCGCTGAAGAAATCACTGGAGTAGGAGACCTTGGGTCAAGAGAAACCACAACAGTGATGTACATACATTTTCAGAGGCATTTTTGAACATGTCCCTGAGATCTTCCTGTTTGGTTGACGATTTTTTTTTCTGGTTACAAGCAGAACTTCCAGTCTTTGGATGACTCTCTATAAGTGCCAGATTATCAGGATTTCTGTGTTAAAGACATCAGATTAATGTAATTCTGCTGCATTTACTTATATAATGACATAACTTTCTCTTTCCTGCCATGGACTTAGAGAAAATGTTAATTTTTACACTGTACATTCGACATGTACAGTTGTGCAGGTACAGGTGGCTTAGTAGAGTTGGTGGATGTGATCTGAATCCTCATTCCCAAGTTTTTCTTGCAGTTAAGTGCTTATTTTAACTACTGTTCCTTCTCTGAAATTTTAGCAAATATTTATTTTGATGTGTACAAGGAAGTAAATGCATGCTGTGTGAAGAATGGTTACTTCTTCTAGTTAAAAGGTGCTAGGTGACGGTGAAGTTTTAGAGTACTCTAGTTAACTGTCGCTAGGTGATGTTGAAGTCATAGACAAGATTATTGATAAGATCAAGAGTAGAACATGATATTCATGTGCAGTAAATGTTTGTTGTAATGTGTATTGACTTTGACAGTGAGTTGTCATAGGGTTTTAATAGACCACTGATGTAGTACTATTAGATACTGGGTAATTTTGTTGAATTCATAGACACAGTTCTAATGTCTTTTTCCAATAATGAGTGGTTGTGGATGTTTGTGGCTCTGCAATGTGTTAATTCTAACTGAGCAGACACTGTAGCTTGGCAATGCATCTTACATGTATTATAATGTCACACAGATCATTATGAGTTTTTTAAACACTGTTCTCTATGTGTACGTCAGCAACACAAGGTTTATACCAGTCATCACTAGTACCAGCATGAATATTGGTTGGTTGTAACTACAATTTTTCTCTCATTCGTGCTCACAGTATTGATATCTCATTACTGTGTCGACTTGCTTTGCATCACATGTCATTTGAATGCATGTGCAATTTATGTGCATCTGATGGATTATGTGAATATACTTGTTTTTCCTGGGCAGATTTCTGTATCTGGAGTTTTGTTATCTGTTATTTGTAATGAGCATTCATATTGGCAAGATTTTGGTTTCTTTCTTCAGCTGTAACTAAGACTGCCGTAGACTCGGACTGTAAGTCTGTGATGTCTCGGTTATAAACACATCCATCCATCCATACCTATATACATACACACACACACACACACACACACACACACA
>JGI20166J26741_11771140_pt1 | contig 21165 bp, 15 predicted proteins | sample TergutCu122P5_FD_26741 | JGI IMG/M metagenome (IMG submission 26741)
GTAAAAAGCCCATAAAGCTATTCAATTTATTCTCACATAACGTATAAAGAACTGATTGATTCGTTGTTGCAAACTCGGGAAATTGCTGTGGCAAAGATATCGGCAATAGAAACAATTTTTACTTTTTCACATTTTTTGGTGAAGGGAATACTGTCGGTGAAAATGATTTCCGATAAACCGGAGCGATCCACAAGTAAAGATGCCGGATCGGACATGACTGCGTGAGAAGCGAATGCACGAACCGAAGCCGCCCCTTCCGCCATCATTAATTCGGCTGCCTTCGTTATCGAACCTGCCGTATCTACGATATCATCAACTAAAACTACATTCATTCCTTTAACGTCCCCGATAATTCTCATTTCGGAAATTTCATTGGCTATTCGACGGAATTTGTAGCAAATTACCATCGGAACATTTAAATATTTAGCGTATGTATTTGCGCGTTTTGAACCTCCGACATCCGGCGTGGCAACCACTAAATTCGGCAAATTAAGCTTTCTGATTTCATCAATGAATACTGCCGAAGCATACAGGTGATCGACCGGAACATCAAAGAATCCTTGGATTTGATCAGCATGTAAATCCATCGTGATTAAACGATTAATTCCTGCAACCCCCAATAAATCCGCTACTAATTTTGCACCGATTGCTACCCGGGGATTGTCTTTCCGGTCTTGTCGCGCCCAACCGAAATAAGGAATTACCGCAATAATGGATTTGGCCGATGCCCGCTTGGCTGCATCAATCATCAGTAATAATTCCATCAAATTGTCTGAATTGGGGAATGTGGACTGAATAAGAAAAACATTGGCTCCACGGATGGATTCTTCATACGCAACTGAAAATTCCCCATCTGCAAAATGGTAAATATTTATCTTTCCCAAAGGACATTGCAAACTATCGCAAATTTTTTCAGCCAAATAACGGGAATTCGTTCCCGAGAAAACTTTAAATGAAGCCATTATTCTTTCCGAAATATGTTAGAAGATTAAAAGTAATTATGATGCAAAAATAATAAATAAATCGTTATCTTTGCATTTTTCCCTATTCATATTGCTGAGAATCTGTAAAATTTTCTATAAAACAAATAACAATGAAAAAACTATTTTGGATTTTAATCGGCTTGTTATGCCTGTTTTTTACGGGCTGCAACAAGCAACAACCGGCGACTGTCGTATCGGTCATCTTCGATACAGACATGGGACCGGATTATGACGATGTGGGTGCGTTGACCTTATTACATGCTATGGCCGACAGCGGCGAAGTTAATATCTTAGCGACGCTTTCATCCAACTTGTATACCCATTCTGTACCTTGTATTGAAATCATTAACCGTTATTTCGGACGACCCGAGATTCCTTTGGGAGCGCCACGAAGCGGGGTTAATATGATTGACCCGAGATTTGGTAATAATTATTGGCCGGAAATACTGCCTACACGTTATCCTCATGAAACAAAACGAACGGAAGACGCTCCCGATGCAGTATCGGTTTACAGACAAATATTAAGCGCTCAACCGGACACAAGCGTTCACATTATTACCGTCGGTTTTTTTACCAACTTAGCCGCTTTGTTGCAATCGCCTCCGGATCAGTACAGCAGCTTAGACGGAAAAACTTTAGTGAAGCAAAAGGTGAAGCGATTGATTTCGATGGCCGGCTCTTTTCCTCAAGGTCGAGAATTTAATGTATGCACCGATTCTGCAGCATCGGTGATCGTTTTTAATCAATGGCCTACACCAATTACGTTGAGTGGATTTGAAATCGGTGCAAATATTCTAACCGGTAAACGATTAGTAGCATCGGATCTGACAAACAGCCCGGTGAAAGACGTCTTTTCAATGGGGTTGGCACTCGACACAAACGGACGCATGAGTTGGGATGAAACCGCCGCATTGGTTGGCGCAAGAGGTTGCAAGGATTATTTTGACACGGTCAGAGGACGAATGATTGTTGCTCCGAATGGCGACAATACTTGGGAAGACGATCCGAACGGAACTATGGAACGCTTGGTTTGGAAAATGCCGAAAGAGCAGCTTACCCGAATTATCGAAGATATGATGATGCATCAACCGAAAAAGAGATAAGAGTTATAAGTTATGAGTTATGAGTTATGAGATATTTGAATATTAAAAATAAAATTACAAACGCATCGGAAATAGCGCTGGGAATGATGCGCATTTCCGAACTGCGGTTACAAGATATTGATGCGCTTGTTAAAACAGCTATCGATAACGGTATCAACTTTTTCGATCACGCTGATATTTACGGCGGAGGGAAATGCGAAGAAATGTGTGTTGCTGCTTCATCGGCCCGATACGCTCATGGAGCCCGAAGAAGTTGCCGTAGCCTATCATTTCCAACCGCCGCCCAAAGCTCGGTAAAGGATGATTTTCTGTTGGATGATATTATTATAGGTAGTGTAAAGCGATAGTTCCCCGGATAAAACGCTGTTTTGGGCAGACAGGACATCCAAATAGGTTGCATATCCATTCACCAGTAGCTCTGTCGAATATTCGTATGCTTTTTTCAATGCTTCAACCTGATCTTTTTGGTAAGCAGCTTGTTGACTTGTAAACCGAATAGAAGCTAAAGCATTTGATACTTCATTCCCTGCATTCAGCAAGGTTTGTTTGAACGACAGAAAGGCTGCATCTTCCTGCAATCGGGCTACTTCTTTTTGAGTCTTTAACGTTCGCCCGTTCAAGATGGGTTGAGCCAATCCGGCAACTGCATTCCAAAGTAATGAACCGGGCATGTTAAACCAATTTTCCAAACCTTTGGCATCAGGCCCTACTGAACCGGTCAGGGTTAATTGAGGATACATGGCTGCACGAGCCGAATTAAACAATTCGTGAGCAGAACGCAAAGCATATTCCGCCGCCTGAACATCGGGACGATTGCTCAACAGTTGTGCAGGCACGCCTATGGTCAAAGTATCAGAATGAAAGAGCGTTAAATCAAAAGCGCTTGACCGTGAAACAGCAGTTGGCGTTTTACTTAAAAGTTGTGAAATATAATTTTCATTGATTGCAATGGATGCATCAATCTGAGGAAGATATGCCTTAGCGAAAGCTAATTGCGATCGGGCTTGCAATACGGCAACCTCGGTTACTTTAGCCGACTTTTTCAATTCTTCCACCGTTTGCAGGTAACGGGTATAGCTTTCTATATTTCTTTCTGTAATATCCCGTTGATGATCGAGTGTTATCAATTGATAATAGGTAGATGCGATGTTGGATACAATTTGAGTTTGAACAGCACGAACGGATGCTTCCTGTAGAAAATATTGGGCTTGCTGCGAACGCTTTGCACTACTCAATTTCCCCCATAGATCGATTTCCCATCCCGAAGTTGCAGCTAATTTTAATTCTGTTAGAGGATTAGCAGGTCGTATCGAATTTCCGTATTTCGATACATCGGATACAATACCGCTTACGCCCAAATTCAAAGTAGGAAAAAGCGCGGCTCTGCTTTGTTTCAAATATTCCGACATTTGTGCTAAGCGAATAACAGCTAAACGGATGTTTATATTCGAGTCGAGAGCTTCGGTAATCAATTGTTTCAAAAAAGGATCATTATAGAAATCAAGAACCGGAACAGATGCAAAAGTTCGACTTGTATCAACATCCGGAAAAGTACGGAACAATCCTTCGACCGGTAGTTGATCGGGTCGTTTATAAGGTGTTGTAACACCACAACCTGTGATGAAAATTAAAAGAGTTAAATACAAAATACCATACTTTATCATCTGAAAGCCGAGAATTAATGATTAATGAAATCCGGGTAAATCCGTCTAATCCGTGTCATCTGAATGCTAAAAAACTATTTTTTCTTTCGCAGGGCAGCATCCAGCGAGCCGAAAATAACGTACATTGTCGGTATCACAAACACGCCAAACAAAGTACCTATCAACATACCACCGGCAGCCGCTACGCCTATCGAGTGATTGCCTGCGCTTCCTGCGCCTCCTTCTATAATCAGAGGTAGCATCCCAAAAATAAATGCAAACGATGTCATCAGGATCGGCCGGAGACGAATCGCTGCTCCTTCAATCGCCGCCTCAACCAAGCTCATGCCTTGCTCAACCCTTTGTCGGGCAAATTCGACAATCAATATTCCGTTTTTACCCAGCAAACCAATAAGCATAATAAGAGCTACCTGTACGTAGATATTATTGGTAAGTCCCCAAATTTTGACGAAGAAATAGACGCCGAACAGCCCGATAATCAATGATAACATGATTGACCAAGGCAGGATATAACTTTCATATTGCGCACACAGAATAAGGTAAACAAACAGGAAGCAAAGTATGAAAACATAAATGGCTTGACCACCCGATTTAATCTCTTCACGCGCCATCCCTGAAAACTCGATGTCATAACCGGCTTGCAGTTTGGTTGCTTCCTCTCGTACGGCTTCAATTGCATCGCCGGAACTGAATCCGGTTTTCTGTTTTCCTGAAATGGTAGCTGCCGTAAACATATTATAGCGTGTCATGGATTCCGGTTGCATCACTTTTTTGAAAGTCAGCAAGGTAGTTATTGGTACCATCTTCCCGGTTTTATTCCGAACCATGACTCTTGATAATGAATTGAGGTCGGTACGGTCGGAAGGTGGCGCCTGAATCATGACGCGGCTATATTTCGTAAAACGGTTAAAATCGGAAACCATCATTCCACCGTAATAAGCTTGCAAGGAATTAAATATATCGCTTACGGAAACTCCTTCCATTTTACATTTATCTACAGCCACTTCAAATTCATAGCATGGAAAATTGATATTAAAAGAGGTGGTAACGAAATCGATTTCCGGACGAGCTGAGAGCATTTTAAGAAAGTCGCTTAAGACTTGGTAAAATTTATCAATATCGCCACCCGTTTTATCCTGTAATTGCACTTCAAAACCATCTGAGAAGCCAAATCCTCGAACCGGAGGCGGAGCAAAGAAAATAATTTTCGCTTCTTTGATATGGGATACCTTTTCATTCAATGTTGTAATAACATCTACGGTAGAAGTATCTCCGCGTTGACTCCAGGGTATAAGAGATGAAGTGAGCATTCCGTGTGAACTCCCCATTGTGGAGGTCAACTGGCTTTGTCCGGTAGTAACAATTCTGGAAGCAAATATAGGCATACTGCCGATGATGCTATCGATTTGCAACATTACTTTTTTGGTTTGTTCCAATGAAGTTCCGGGGGGAGTCGTCACATCTCCGCTGATGATTCCCTGATCTTCATTTGGAATAAAGGCCGAAGGAGTAATTTTAATGATCTGCCAAGTTGCGACGCCAAAGCAAAGAAGAATGAGAACCGGTATCCAACGGTACCGGACAAAAAAACGTAATGCTTGACGGTATTTGTTCAAGGTAACATCGAACGCATCATTAAAATTCTGAAGTAAGCGCGACAGGAATGAAAGTTTTCCTTTTTTATCGTGTTTATTATTAATAAGCAAAATACATAAGACAGGGCTGAGTGTAAGTGAATTAACGGCAGAAATAACAATAGCGATTGCCATTGTCAATCCAAACTGACGATAAAACACGCCTGCCGGCCCGGTCAGGAAACCTACCGGAATAAATACGGCGGCCATTACTAAAGTAATGGAGATGATGGCAGAAGTAATTTCGTCCATCACGGTTGAAGTCGCATCAAACACCGATAGTGAATGATTATTTTCTAATTTGGCATGAACCGCCTCCACTACTACAATCGCATTATCCACCACAATACCGATTGACAGCACCAGTGCAAACATGGTCATAAGGTTGAGTGAAAAACCTATTAAATATAAAAAGAAGAAAGTTCCAACGATAGAAACGACGGCAGATATACCCGGAATCAAAGTAGAGCGCCAATTTTGAAGGAATACGAAAACTACCAAAAATACTAAAATGAAAGCCTCAACCATGGTACGTTTCACTTTATCCATGGAAGCATCCAAGAACCGATTCGCATCATTTACAATGGAATAATATACTCCGGGAGGAAATGATTTGGATAACTCTTCCATTTGGTTTTTCAATTCAATGACCACCTCACGGGCATTTGAACCTGTGGTTTGATTGACAAAAAAGCCTGCTCCTTGTTTCCCGTTTACGGTTGCAGTAATAGCATAATCAAAAGCGCCGAGATCAATGGTCGCCACATCTTTTACGCGGAGAATCCTTCCATCGCTCAATGCTTTTATGACAATACTCTCATAGTCCGGCGATTCAGTAAATTTACCTTTATAAATTAAAGTATATTGAAACTGTTGATCTCCGCTTAGTCCGAATTGTCCGGGCGCTGCTTCTACGTTTTGCTCTTGAATGGCGCTGATAACGTCATTAGGCATTAGATTATAGGAAGCCATCTTCGCAGGATCTAACCAAATACGCATTGAATAATTTCGCTGGCCAAAAACGTTTACTTGCCCTACACCCTTAACACGAGCCATTTGCGGTACAATATTAATCAATGCATAGTTTTGAAGAAAATTTTCGTCAAATTGAGGATTATCGCTATAAATAGCAGCATATAAGAGCTGATTATTTAGCATCTTACGTGTAGAAACGCCATATTGGGTTACCGTTGAAGGCAATTTACTCAAAACCATTGCCACCATGTTTTGCACATTAACCTGCGCTATATTGGGATCAACGCTCAGATCAAAGTAGATACGAATGTTTGCGCTTCCGTTATTCGTAGCGGTAGAGGTCATATAGGTCATTCCTTCTACGCCGTTGATTTGTTCTTCCAACGGAGCTATCACGCTTTTTAGAACGGTTTGTGCATTCGCTCCGGGATAGCTGGCGGAAACAAACACCATAGGTGGAGCGATGTTGGGAAATTGTTCAATGGGAAGGCTGATATATCCCAAAACTCCTAATACGCAAATAACAATGGAAATAACCGTTGCGAATATGGGACGATGCAATAATTTTCTAATCATAACGGTTCAATTTTATCCCCATCTTTTATTTTTCCGACGCCATCCAAAACGATCCGGTCTCCAACGTTTAATCCCGAATCAATAATAAAACTGTCGCTTGTATTATTCGAAACCTTAATATTTGTAGTATGAACCGTATTTGTAGAATCTACGGTAAAAATCATTTTTTTATCCTGAATATCGAAAGTTGCTTTTTGAGGAACGATGATTGTATTTTTATACAGCGTTGGAATCCGAATGGCGCCTGTGCTTCCGGAACGTAACAGCGCCTCCGGATTAGGAAAAACGCCTTTCATTTGTAAAGAACCTGTAGAAGGGTCTACTAAACTGCTTCCTAATTCAATTTTTCCTTTATGTTCATAAATTTGCCCATTGGCCAAAATCAATTCAGTCGGTGGCAATTTCGTTATCTTTTCTTTTAAAGTTCTGTGAGCACTATCTGCAAATTGCAATAGGAGTTTTTCATCAAAAGAAAAATAAGCGAATACATTATCGACTGATGCTACGGTTGTAATCAAGGTTGAAATTCCTCCGGTAATTAAACTCCCTTCTCTTAAAGATATTCGCCCGATCACTCCTGAAACCGGACTTGTAATTAGTGTATAACCGAGATTAATTTTAGCATTCTCGTATGCAGCCTGAGCCGATTGAACATTACTTTGCGCGGTTTGCAGTTGAAAAGGACTGATAATTCCTTTATCTACTAAAGGTTGTAATTTTCGAACTTCCAATTCTGCGTTATCAAATGCTGCTTTCGTAGCGTTGACAGTTTGAAGATAATCGGCGTCATCAATTTTCAAAATAGGACTTCCCTTTTTAACATTATCTCCTTCTTGCACATAAATTTTCCGAATATAACCGGTGGCGCGAGGGTATATTTCTATTGCGTTTTGACTTTGTATCTGCACGGGGAACAAAGTATAGATTGTTGCATCTGCTCGACGGATGGCTTCGACTTTGAATTTAGGGAGACTTGTCGGACCGATTGGCGCTTTTTTCCAAGAGCAACCCGCAAACAATAAAATGTTTATCACGATAACAATTACCTTAAAAGCAGTCAATAGATTCAATTTCTTCATCTCAGTAAAAAATTATCGTGCAAAGGTATGATTTTTTTATAAAAAAGAAAAGTAGCCTACTAAAAAGAAAATAAAAAATATAACTTCCTTCTGAAACCTGTCGAATTTTTACAGGTATAATATTGAATAGTAGAATATTAAATCTATATTTGATTAATTTCGTATACTATCCGATTGGAATTAAAAACAAAAAAAATAAGAGTAATAATAAAAAAAACATAGAAAAGTAAATTTTTCACGAAATTATTATTAGTTTTGTAGGTTATAAATGATAGATAATCGATATCTAAAAAATTGTGCGCTATGAATAAACTTCTTGACTCGGAAAATATTACGAATGAAAATATCTCCGAAGAAAACAAAACCGCAGATTTAGCGGGTGAAAGTGATATCGTTAGTAATGAAAATGTTACAAACGGTGAATTATCGGATGAATTGACTTTATCGGTTGATTCATCGACTGAAATTCCTTCAAATGAAACGATTGTTCCGGAGGCTTCAATGGTTGAAGCGCCGGAAGAGAAAGAACTCGAACCGGAACCGAAATCGATCGACAAAAGCAATGAATTGCCTGAAACAATTGATGACAGTAATAAATTGCCTGAATCAATTACTGACTCCTTTGACAAAGAGGAAATTAGTCAATGGGACAAAGGCAAGATTATTGATCGACTCAACGAAATTGTTCATACCAAAGATTTTAATGAAGATACAAATAATGAGATAGAAGTTTGTAAACAAGCCTTTTACAAAATAAAGAAATTTGAAGAAGAAGAAGCTGAAAGAGTATTTGCAGCTCAAGGAGGGAAAAAAGAAGATTTCATTGCAGAGCCTGATGAAACCGAAGAAAAAATAAAACAATTATTGGCTGTTTTCCTCGATAAAAAAAATTCCTTAACAGCTCAGAAAGAAATCATAAAAGAAAATAATCTGATTACAAAAAAGCAAATCATAGAAAAGTTAAAAGAGCTCATCGAAAGTAAAGATGATTTTAACAATGTATATAAAGAATTTCAAAAATTGCAACAACATTGGAAAGAAGCAAAGCAAATTCCGCAAGCGGTCGCTAATGATTTATGGAAAGAATATCAACATTACAGTGAAAAATTCTATGATTTATTAAAGATCAATAATGAAATGCGGGAGTACGATTTCAAAATAAATTTGAAAGCGAAACAAAGCCTTTGTGAAAAAGTAGAAAAATTGGAAAATGAAAAAGATATTATCTCTGCTTTTTACCAATTACAAAAATATCATTTGGAATGGAGAGAAATCGGTCCGGTCGCTAAAGAAATGCGGGAAGAAATTTGGTCGCGTTTCAAACAAGCTTCTACGATCATAAATAAAAAACACCAAGAGCATTTCGAATCTTTACGCAAGCTTGAACAACGCAATTTGGAGGAAAAAACAGCGTTATGCGTTGAGATAGAAACCATTGATTATTCTAAATTAACCGCATTCAAAGATTGGGACGAACAACACAAGCGCGTGCTTGACCTTCAGGAAAAATGGAAAACCATTGGTTTTGCGCCCAAAAAAAGTAACGTAAAAGTCTTTGAGCGGTTCAGAACCGCTTGCGACGTTTTCTTTCGAAATAAAAGCGAGTTTTATAAAACCATCAAAGAAACAATGGATGTTAATCTTGAGAAGAAAAAAACGCTTTGCGAAAAAGCGGAAGCTTTAAAAGATAATCAAGATTGGAAAGAAACAACCGATCGATTCATTGCATTGCAAAAAGAATGGAAATCCATCGGTCCGGTTTCGCGTAAACATTCGGAAGCTGTATGGAAAAGATTTATCAACGCTTGCGACTATTTCTTTGAACAAAAGAATTCACACGTTTCTTCCCAAAAATCGGAAGAAACGGATAATTTGAAAAAGAAAAAGGAAATCATTGATAAAATCAATTCCATCGACATCAATTTGCCGACGGCTGAAGCGGTAGCTATTATACGTGATCTGATTACCGAATGGAATCGAACCGGATTTGTCCCGTTCAGAGAAAAGGATAGACTTCACAAAGAATACCGAAAAGCTGTCGATAAACATTTTGACCGGTTGAAATTAGATGAATCCGAACGCCGATTACAAACTTTTAAATCAGGTTTAGGCGATTATGCGCACGGCGACGAAAAATCGAAAAATAAACTTCTCAACGAACGGGATAAATTAATGCGTACCTACGAGCGACTTAAAGGCGATATACAAACGTATGAAAATAATATCGGATTTTTATCGGTTTCCTCGAAAGGCGGAGGAGGATTGATGAAAGAGATGAATCGCAAAATCAGCAGCCTGAAAGAAGAACTCAATCTGATCGTGAAAAAAATTGAAGTTATTGACGAGAATTTCGAAAAATGAAACCCGCATGTAAATATACATCCAAGAGCATGCAGATGTTACGGGTTCCGGAAGACCTCTTAAAAATTATATTCATATGAAAATCGGTATTTTATCTGCCGGTGGCGATTGCCCCGGAATTAACGCTACCATCCGTGGGGTGGGAAAAACAGCGGTGAGCCATTTTGGTATGAATGTTATAGGGATTTGCGACGGATTCCAAGGTTTACTTCATAAAGAAATCATTCCCTTGGATGATAAATCATTATCTGGATTGTTAAGTTTAGGTGGAACTATTTTGGGCACTTCACGGGAAAAACCTTTCAAAAAATTATTAGACGGAAACGACGAAACAAAACCGCAAATCATTGTAGAAAATTACAAAGAATTAGGTTTGGACTGTTTGGTTTGCATTGGCGGAAATGGTACCCAAAAAACAGCCAATAAGTTATCACAGTTAGGATTGAATGTGATAGGAATACCAAAAACCATCGATAATGACGTTTATGGAACCGATATTACATTCGGATTTCACACGGCTGTCGATATTGCGACAGAAGCAATCGACCGTCTGCACTCAACGGCATCTTCCCACAAACGAGTGATGGTTATTCAATTAATGGGACATAAAACCGGTTGGATTACACTCTATGCAGGAATGGCCGGGGGAGCCGATGTTATCCTCCTTCCCGAATTAGGATGTGATATTAACAAAGTTTACAAAGCGATTCTTAACCGGTCAAAAAAAGACAAACCCTATTCGATTGTAGCCGTAGGTGAAGGATTGGAATTGGAAGGAGGTGGAAACAAAAGCAAAAGCAGCAATTCGACTTCCCGACTGTCTAAACTTATCGAAGACAATACCGGATTAGAAACCCGGGAAACCATATTGGGTTATGTACAACGCGGCGGAAGTCCTTCCGCTTTTGATCGCAACTTAGCAACCCGTTTGGGCGGACATGCAACCGAATTGATTGCCAAAGGTCAATTCGGACAAATGGTAGCGCTGATCGAAGACCGAATCACTTCAGTTCCCTTAGAAAAGGTTGCCGGAAAATTAAAATCGGTTACTCCTGATCACGATTTAATCACACAAGGAAAACGTATGGGAATTTCGTTCGGAGTATAAGAGGATTACAAGTTTTTACTACCGGATGATCGAAAGGAAATCAAAATTGAATTATTCATTATAATGTTAGTTTGAAATATTTATGGAAAGTTTATTCAACATTAAGGACAAAGTTATTGTAGTTACCGGAGCCGCAGGAGTATTAGGCGGAAGTATCTCTAAAAGTCTCTCGCAGGCGGGAGCTAAAATTGTGGTTTTAGATATTCGTAAAGAAAACCTCGACAACCAAGTGCATGAAATCAAATCTGCAGGCGGCGTTGCTATCGGATTTATTTGTAATGTTTTAGACTCAAACAGCTTAGAAGAAGTTTCAAAAAAAATCATCGACAAATGGGATCAAATTGATGTGTTAATCAATTGTGCCGGAGGAAATGTGCCCGGCGCTACTCTGACTCCCGAACAAACCATTTTTGATATGAAATGGGAAGATTGGGAAAAGGTAGTCCGACTGAATCAAGATGGTACAATTCTACCCTGTTTGACTTTTGGAAAAGTTTTCGCTCAACAAAAAAAAGGTTGTATCATCAATATTTCGTCGATGTCAACCTACTCAGCCCTTACTCGTGTACCCGGTTACTCAGTTGCTAAAACAGGGATTAACATCTTTACTCAATGGATGGCTACTGAAATGGCTATGAAATTTAGCGACAAAATCCGGGTTAACGCCGTTGCCCCGGGATTTTTTATTGGCGATCAAAACCGAGCGATGCTGATTAACGCCGATGGTTCTTTGACGGATCGGAGTCAAAAAGTTATTGCAAAAACTCCGATGAAACGCTTTGGAGATATTTCGGAATTAAACGGCCTTGTTCATTTTCTGTGTTCCGATTCGGCAAGTTTTATCACCGGAACCATTATTCCGGTCGATGGCGGTTTTTCGGCTTTCAGTGGAGTCTAAGTGAACTATGAACTGACATCCGATTATCAGCCGACCGGCGATCAACCGGAAGCCATTCGGGAATTGGTGGAGGGTATAAAGCAAGGACTTCCCTATCAAACGTTATTAGGCGTCACCGGTTCCGGAAAGACATTCACGATTGCCAATGTCATCCAAGAATTAAATAAACCCGTTTTGGTTTTGAGTCATAATAAAACTTTGGCGGCTCAATTGTTCAGTGAGTTTAAAAGTTTTTTCCCGCATAACGCCGTTGAATATTTCGTTTCTTATTATGATTATTATCAACCGGAAGCGTATATTCCTACAACTAACACGTATATTGAAAAAGACTTATCCATCAACGAGGAGATTGAAAAACTTCGGCTTTCCGCTACTTCAGCTTTATTGTCAGGAAGAAACGATGTGATTATCGTATCTTCTGTTTCTTGCCTTTACGGTATCGGCAGTCCGGATGACTTTAAAGAAAATGTTATCACTATCCATAAAGGCTCAACGCTTTCCCGAAATATTTTTCTGCGAAAATTAGTCGATAGCCTCTATTCCCGCAATCAAATAGAATTCTCGAGAGGAACATTTCGGGTACAAGGCGATACGGTCGATATATTCCCGGCTTACATGGATATTGCTCTTCGTATTCTGTTTTGGGGCGATGAAATAGAAAGAATCCATACGTTTGACCCGTTAACAGGCAGTTTTATTGAAGATTTTGAACATTATCAGATATATCCCGCTAATATATTCGTGACTACTCGCGAACGTATCAATCAGGCGATCGGAGAAATTGAATTGGATTTAGGAGAAAGAGTGCAATTTTTTAATGATAAAGGTCAATTTTTGGAAGCCAAACGGTTATGCGAACGTGTTACTTACGACTTGGAAATGATTCGAGAATTAGGTTATTGTTCGGGAATTGAAAACTACTCGCGTTATTTTGACGGGCGACCTCCGGGGAGTCGTCCGTTCTGTCTGATTGATTATTTTCCGAAAGATTTTTTAACTGTTATCGATGAAAGCCATGTGACTGTTCCGCAAATTCGGGGAATGTATGGCGGCGATCGATCCCGTAAACTCAATTTGGTTGAATACGGCTTCCGTCTTCCGGCTGCTATTGACAACCGGCCGTTGACTTTCGATGAATTTGAATCGCTCACGCCTCAGAAAATATTTATCAGTGCAACGCCCGCCGATTTTGAACTCCAACTGTGTGAAGGCATAGTCACGGAACAAGTAGTCCGCCCTACCGGTTTATTGGATCCGACGGTTGAAATCCGTCCGAGTCTGAATCAAATCGACGACTTGATGGAAGAAATCCGGTTGCGAACCGAACAAAGTGAAAGAACATTAGTCACTACATTAACCAAACGGATGGCGGAAGAATTGAATGCTTATTTTCTTCGAATGGACATAAAAACGGCTTATATTCATTCGGATGTAGAGACTTTAGAGCGTATCGAAATCATGGAGAAATTGCGCCGGGGATATTTTGATGTCTTGATTGGCGTAAATCTTTTACGTGAAGGGTTGGATTTACCGGAAGTTTCTTTGGTTGCTATCTTGGATGCAGATAAAGAAGGTTTTTTGCGATCCCATCGTTCACTGACTCAGACAGCCGGTCGCGCTGCCCGGAATATCAATGGGAAAGTAATTTTTTATGCAGATAAAATAACCGATAGCATGCAAAAAACCATTGATGAGACCAATCGCAGAAGAGAAAAACAGTTGCTTTACAATGCCCGACATGGAATCACTCCTCAACAAATCGTAAAAAATACGCAGTCGAGCTTATTGAGGACAGACCTCAAAACCGAACCAAAAGCTTACGTTGAAAAAAGTTTTACCAATATTGCCGCCGACCCGGTTATTCAATACATGACAAAAAAAGATCTGGAAAAACTCGTTGATAAAACGAAAAAAGCCATGATGGAAGCTGCTAAAAAATTGGAATTTCTGGATGCTGCTCAATATCGGGATGAACTGATTAAATTGGAAGAACGATTGAAAGGAATGTGAAGTCAATCGATTTCCTCCAAAATCTTTACCGCTTTTTCAACCGTATCCACTGCCTGAATGGCAAGCGACCGGCGATTGTTCTTTTCCGAAAATTGGGTGCGTTTGTAGTTTTTTTGCACATAACGGATGAGTTTATCAAACGCTTCGCTTTGATAATAAGCCGAACCGGTTTTTGAAACTAAATATATCAACATTTTTCCGGACTTGAGGACAATCTTTTCAATGCCGAGCTTCCGGGCCATGCGCCGCAAACGGACAATCCGAATCAGTTCTTCGCCTTTTTCGGGAATCTTTCCAAACCGGTCCTGTAATTTAAGGCGGAATTGCTCAATATCTTTTTCATCTTCCATCGCATCCAATTCGCGATAGAGCAAAATCCGTTCCGAGTCGTTGGGAATATAGGAAGCCGGGAAATGCACTTCCATATCGCTTTCCACATTGGTGTCGCTCACATAATATTCACCGGTATCTACATTATTATCATCTTTGTATAAATCGGAAAACTCTTCGTTTTTCAGTTCTTGAACAGCTTCATTCAGAATTTTTTGATAAGTTTCGTAACCCAAGTCGGCAATGAATCCGCTTTGTTCTGCGCCCAGCAAATTACCGGCGCCACGAATATCCAAATCTTGTAAAGCGACGTGAATGCCGCTTCCCAATTCGGAGAAGTTTTCGATGGCTTGTAAACGTCTCCGAGCTTCCGGATTCAACAGATGAAGCGGAGGACAAAGCAGATAACAAAACGCTTTCCGGTTACTACGCCCTACCCTGCCTCGCAACTGATGCAAGTCGCTTAAACCGAATTTATGTGCATTATTTACGATAATGGTATTGGCATTCGGAATATCAATGCCGTTTTCGATAATCGCCGTAGCCAGCAGCACATCGTATTCGTAATTAATAAAACCGGTGATGATTTTTTCCAAAATCGCCGATTCCATTTGTCCGTGTCCAATGGCAATCCGGGCATCGGGAACTTCGCGCCGCACCAAATCTTCCATTTCTTTCATACCGGAAATATGGTTATTGACGAAGAAAACCTGTCCGTTGCGGCTCATTTCAAAATTGATGGCTTCTCGGATAATTTCTCCGCCGAATCGGTGCACTTCCGTATGAATGGGATAACGGTTGGGCGGAGGAGTCGAAATATTGGATAAATCGCGGGCGCCCATCAGGCTGAACTGCAAAGTGCGCGGAATGGGAGTAGCTGTCAATGTCAGCGTATCGACATTGGTTTTCAGTTGTTTTAATTTTTCTTTTACACTTACGCCGAATTTCTGCTCCTCGTCGATGATCAGTAATCCTAAATCCTTAAAAACGACTTCTTTTCCTATTAATTTATGTGTTCCGATAAGAATGTCGATTTTGCCGGCTTTCAGATTATCCAAAATCTCTTTCGTTTTCGCAACGCTTCTTGCCCGCGAAAGATATTCGATCGTAACAGGCACATCAGCCAATCGTTCCTTGAAAGTATTGAAATGCTGATAAGCCAATAAAGTGGTTGGAACCAGCACGGCGGTCTGTTTTCCATCGACTGCTGCTTTGAATGCGGCGCGGATGGCGACTTCCGTCTTTCCGAAACCTACATCACCGCAGACCAGACGATCCATCGGACGAGAATCTTCCATGTCCTGTTTCACGGCATGGGTTGCTTTCAACTGGTCGGGCGTATCTTCGTAGATGAACGAGGCTTCCAATTCTTTTTGCAAGTAAGTATCGGGCGAAAAAGCAAAACCGCGTTCGCCCTGCCGTTTGGAATACAGTAAAATCAAGTCTTTCGCAATGTCTTTGACTTTCTTCTTGGTTTTTTCTTTCAGATTTTCCCAAGCGCCGGAACCCAATTTGTTCAATCGGGGAGGCTCGTTGTCTTTTCCTCTGTACTTTGCTATTTTATGCAAAGAGTGGATACTGACAAAAATAATATCATCGTTCAAGAAAGTCAATTTGATGACCTCCTGCATTTTACCATTGTTTTCTACACGAAATAATCCGCCGAACCGTCCGATGCCGTGATCGATATGGACAACGTAATCGCCATGTCGGAATTGCTGAAGCTCTTTCAGCGACAGCGCAATTTTCCCCGACCTCGCCCTTTCTGATTTCAGATTGTATTTATGAAAACGGTCGAACAGTTGATGATCGGTAAACAGGCATATTTTCAATGTCTTGTCGATAAATCCCTCATGGATAGTGGTGAGGATAGGAGTGAAATTTACGCCGACGCCCCGGTCTTCAAAAATGGAACGAATCCGTGCAATCTGTTTTTCATTGTCACTGAGTATATACAGTTGGTATCCTTCATCGCATTTTTCTTTGAAGGAAGCAGCGACTAAATCGAAGTTTTTATGGTAGGAAAGTTGGAGTTCGGTCAGGAAAGTCACTTCCCTCCAGCCCCCTCCTGAAGCCGGGGTTTCGTCATTGCGAGCGGAGCGAAGCAATCCGGAACTATTATTATCAATGGATTGCTTCGGGCTGTCGCCCTCACAATGACGGCAAATAGGACTTTCAATATTTCCATAGAAATGAATCCTTTTGTATTTCCCCGCCAAATTTCTGATGATTTCTGCAGGATTTAGCAGCAAACGGATTTCATCGAGCGATTGAAAAGTTTCTTCGTTGGTTAGAACAGGCTCTTCGTTCCAGATACCTTCCAAGCGTTCATACACCCGGTTTTCATTTTGAAATACCAAAAAAGTTGCATCGTTTAAGTAAGAAAAAATCGTAGCTTCCCTGTCGCCCGACTGTCCTGAAATGATAGATATACTTTCTAAATTTGCTTTTGATAATTGAGTTTCAACGTCAAATGTACGGATACTCTCCACTTCATCGCCAAAAAAATCTAGACGAAAAGGATATTCATTGGAATAAGAAAACACGTCGATAATGGATCCTCGTATGGCATATTGCCCGGGTTCATACACATAATCGACTTTTTCAAATCCGTAGGATTCCAAAACTTCTCCTACAAATAAACTGTCGATTTTTTCTGTTTTGGAAATATTCAATGTATTTTGTTGAAGCGAATTACCGGAGACTACCTTTTCAGCCAATGCTTCCGGACAGGTTACGATGAAATAGGGTTTTTCATTTGTATTCAAAAGATTTAAGACTTCTGTCCGTAAGATTTCATTTGCAGGGTCTTTTTGCCCATATCGAATATTCCTTCTGAATCCCGAAGGGAAAAAAAGGACTTGCTCATCATCCAAAACTCGGCAGCAATCGTGATAGAAATAACCGGCTTCTTCGAGGTCGTTCAAAATGCAAAAGAAATGTCCCTGATGCCATTCTTTAAAAATCACGGAACAAACTACGCTTCTTGCCGAGCCGTTTAATCCGCTTAAAAAAAGTTGGGGTTTTGTCTCTTTCATCGCAGCAAGAACCGCTTTTACTCCGGGATGGAGCGAGAAAATGCTTTGTATTGTCAGGTCGTTCAATGTCGTAAAATTTGTACAAAAGTAATGATATTTTGGTATATTAAAAGAAAAAAATTAATTTTGTGTTATGATTAGCGAATTACAAAAAAACATTATCATCAATACGATAATGCCATTTCACCCTGTGAAGATAGGTATATTCGGCTCTGCTGCTCGTGATGAGAACACGGAAAACAGCGATATTGACATTCTTTATCGATTAAAAGAGTCCGTTGGTTTGTTTACTATTATACGCATAAAGAATAATTTAGAAGAAAATTTAAATAAAAAAGTTGATTTAGTTTCGGAAAAATACATCCATCCGGAACTAAAGCCTCATATTATAAATGACTTAAAAATTATATATAGTAATGAAGAGTAAAGATTTGTCTCGATTAAGACATATATGCAATTGTATTGAAAAAATAGAATACCTTTCGTATATACTTCATAATCAAGATAATTTTGAAACAAAATGGATAGAGCAGGATGCCATTATTAGAAACCTTGAAATTATTGGAGAAGCCACTAACAGTATATCAGACGATTTAAAACGAAACTATCCCGATGTTTCGTGGAAAGAAATAAGAGGAATGCGTAACTTTGTTATTCACCAATACTTCGGAGTCGAATTAAGTGAAATTTGGAGTACGGTTATTAATGATATTCCGTTACTGAAAAATCAAATTTAAAAATAATAAACGATATAGAAAACTCAATTGAATAAAATAACGTCAGTCCTGAAAATAAAAAGATATGAGCGACAATTTAGTAATTATCCCGACATACAACGAAAAGGAGAATATCGAAAAAATAATCCGGGCGGTCTTTTCTCTCCCTATGGTATTTGATTTGCTGATTATTGATGATGGTTCACCGGACGGCACGGCATCCATCGTTAAACGGTTACAAGAGGAGTTTCCCGATTCGCTTCATTTGGTTGAACGTTCGGGCAAATTAGGGCTTGGAACGGCTTATATAGCCGGATTCAAATGGGCATTGGAAAGAAATTATTCGTACATTTTTGAGATGGATGCCGATTTTTCTCACAACCCCAATGATTTGCTTCGTTTGCATAATGCCTGCGCCGATGAAGGAGCGGACGTCGCCATCGGATCGCGCTATATTTCCGGAGTAAATGTTGTGAATTGGCCCATATCAAGAGTTTTACTTTCTTATTTTGCTTCTAAATATGTCCGTCTGATTTCAGGAATGAATATCAAAGACACGACTGCAGGATTCAAGTGCTACCGTAGAGAAGTTTTGGAAGCCATCGATTTGGATAGAATCCATTTCAAAGGATATGCCTTTCAAATCGAGATGAAATTTACGGCTTATCAAATGAAATACCGTTTGAAAGAAGTTCCCATCATCTTTGTCAATCGCGTGGAAGGCGTTTCCAAAATGAGCGGCGGAATCTTTGAAGAAGCTTTATTCGGAGTTATCCGCTTAAAATGGGACAGTTTATTCAAGAAAAATCCGAAAAAGAATGAACCGACTGTTGATAAAAAACGCCCTGCTGATTAATGAAGGAAAACGATTCAAAGCCGATGTGCTGATTGAGGGAGAACGAATCAAAGAAATAGGGGTACAAGGTAAAGGGTTAAAGGTAAAGGGTAAATCTGTTATCGACGCCACCGGTCTTCTGCTCCTCCCCGGCATCATAGATGATCAGGTTCATTTTCGCGAGCCGGGGTTGACGCACAAAGGCGATATTCACAGCGAATCGCGGGCGGCAGTTGCCGGCGGAATCACTTCGTTTATGGATATGCCGAACACCTTTCCGCAAACCGTTACGGTTGAAGCTTTGAATGATAAGTTCGACCTTGCCTCCCGACAATCGCTTGCCAATTATACTTTTTTTATCGGAGCCACCAACGATAATATCGAAGAATTGAAAAAAGAAGGCGCTCGGCGGGCAGCTGCCATCAAAGTTTTTATGGGCGCATCGACCGGAAATATGTCGGTCGATAACGAACAGGCTTTGGAAAGAATCTTTTCAGAACTGAACCAAATCATTGTAACACATTGCGAATGCGAGAAAACCATTGCCGCCAATAAAGCCCGACTGACAGCGCAATACGGCGAAGATTTGGATGTTACTTTTCATCCTCAAATCCGCGATGTTGAGGCTTGTTTCAATTCTTCTTACCATGCTGTGGAATTAGCAAAAAAATACAATTCTCGTCTGCATCTGTTCCATTTATCGACCGGAAAAGAAATATCGCTGTTGGATGCGAAACCGTTAAGCGAAAAACGAATTACCGCCGAAGTCTGCATACATCATCTTTGGTTTTCCGATGAAGACTATGCCGAAAAAGGCAACCGCATCAAATGGAATCCGGCAATCAAATCGCGAACCGACCGCGATGCTTTGCGGCAGGCGCTGATCGACGGTAAAATCGACGTTGTCGCTACCGACCATGCACCCCATACTTGGGAAGAGAAACAGGGCTCTTGCTTCCGGGCGGCTTCGGGCGGTCCGATGGTTCAACATTCGTTGCCGGCGATGCTCGAATTGTGTCGGCAAGGAATTTTTACGGAAGAATTGGTTGTAGAAAAAATGGCGCATGCGCCGGCAAAACTATTTGAAATCAAAGACCGAGGATTTATTCGTGAAGGCTATTATGCCGATTTGGTTTTGGTGAATCCCAATTCTCCTTGGACAGTAACAAAAGATAATCTGCTATACAAATGTGGATGGTCGCCGATGGAAAGCACACGGTTTTCACATAAAGTGGAAAAAACGATTATCAACGGTCATTTGGTGTATGATAATGGAGTGTTTGATGAAGGATTCAGGGGGGAGGAATTGAGAATTGAGAAACAACGTTCGACGGTAGCCTATTGAGAAGTTAAGATAAGTTTTTACCAAAAGACGTAAAATATTCAGATTTATTGAATAAATATGAACTTCATTTATTGGATTCTGTTTTGCAAAAGTTCTGGGGAATGAATTCAAATGATGTAAGATTACGACCGAATTCATTTATCGGGAGAATACGGACTTATAAATTTACTTCGACAAGCAGGTTACCAATTAGAACCGGGACACCCTACTCCAAAACAGTTCATAAAATAGCGGAATAATTAGCTTATACACAGGAAATTGTCTCGGAATACACCACTTTAGCGATGTATCCGCCTTTTCCCAAATTCATCCGGTCTTTTGTCAAAGAATAACGAATCATAGCGCAGGGCGGCAAGTTATTCATATACAGATCAACCGCAATCCACGGTAACCTGCCCTCAACCTTATTCCGTAACTACTCAGGTCAAATATGCAAATATTTTTCGGCTCATCGGTAAATGTAGCGCAATCCCAATCCGGAACGGATTAGATATTGGTAGCCCGATGTGA
>JGI20166J26741_11772251_pt1 | contig 21158 bp, 9 predicted proteins | sample TergutCu122P5_FD_26741 | JGI IMG/M metagenome (IMG submission 26741)
AAGAAATTTATCTTGTGATGTTAAGAGATTCAAATTGGAACTAGGTAAATATCTTCACCTAAAGTCATTCTACACTCTCGAAGAATATTACAACAGTTGTTAATCTTAAGCTTATTTTTAACTCCATATAATGCATACTAATGATACAAATATCTGCCCGATCCAGTAACATTGTAGGTATCAATATCAATGTGCAATGTAAATGATTATGTTTAGCTATACTGTATATACTATTGACAAATTCCACATCCAGTGGTGTCTGTACCCAATGACGGATTTATGGAATATAATGAATGAATGAATGAAGTTTGAGATTATTGTTTAAAATTTCATACACGTCCGACCCAAAAGACTGCATTGCTCAAACGAAGGTATCTCCCCTGAAAATTTTGGCCATTCACTAATCCACTTTGTCCATAATTATTTTTCAGGTTTTAACACAAATTTTGCTTAATGTCTTGGTAGACAGTTGCGGGTGGTACACAGACACATGTATCAGACGAGTATTTTACATATATTTGGAGGTCCTGGATCAAATTCCATCTTATAAAACTCTAGTTATGCGATGGCTTGTCGCATAGAACCCATATGTACATTATGGGCTGTCTGCATAATCAACTCACAAAATCAAATATGTACATCCTGTTAGTGGAAGTGAAATTTACCTGTACGAATCATATGCAGATGTTTGCCATGGTGTTCAGTAATTCATGTGTCCTGCCCTGTCCCTTATCAAAACTACAAGCAGATTGTAGGTTCCTGACACAGAAGCGAACTGTGGGGCGCATTTTTAAAACATCACCATAAAGGCACACCACCATTACATACGTTTTGTAATTCTACTCTTACTCAAGAAGGTTATGATGGGCTGGATGTATAACTAGGAGAGGAGTATGTAGATGATGCATGCAGAATTTAAGTGGGAAAACCTCTCAAAAAATGTCAGACAATTGACAAAATGGTAGAAATTGTTACAGTGAACTTTAACACTATTAATTAAAACCAAATTTTATGCGCTATATTATCAAAAACGCTAAATTTCACTCAGACACATAAAGGCATCCACTGACGCAATCTTTGGGAGTTCAGTGTTATTGAACACGATGCATAGTATGTATGATATCAAGATACTGCAATGAACATTAGAAAAATAGGTAGGAACTGATTTCAAGTGTCTCAAACCCACATCCAATGGTAAGTATGGTAATGGCAGCATTGTTTATTAATTCATATCATCAATCAATTACTAGTCTGTATGATAATATTTGGTCATTACTAATCCTGATGGAACCAAGGGGTAATGTTTCAATAGAACTGACATAGTCATAAAATCAATCACCACTATCTTATGGATTACTCATAATATTGTTTATTATTATCTGGAGGTGTGGATTATGTACAATAACATTGCTGTTCAGCAGCAATAACAGGACTCCTACTGTACTTACAAAGCAACATGACTTTGGGCCTTATCTCCCAGCCTTAATGATGTTTCTTGCTGACACACACAATCACACTCTGCCTCAGTCAAATCATTATTTCAGTGAAATTTAAATTTAACAAGGACAGTTTTTGAACACACAGTGAACTTTATCCAGTTTCATTTTCAAGCAGTTGCCTTCAATCAGCACCAGCTTTCAAACATCACATTATGATGTGTGATCACACTATTTTTTTTCTCATGGATAATGATGTTTTCTTGCCTTAAATTCTGTTCTTTCCTGACTAGCCCCCTTGTAACTTGATACTGTGAGCCTGTGATATGCCACTGCTAGAAGCATTTGCTAACATCTATTCTTCTTATTCTTCTTCTTCTTCTTCTTCTTTTTTTTTTTTAAAGAAGTTACCTGTGACTGTTCTTGAATTGTGATGTCATGACATCTCATTTCAGTGCCAGCTTGAGTTTGGAAACATAAAAATGCCATGGGATGCTAGATATAAGAAGGAGGGTGTGGGGCAACAGTCATGCCATTATTGGCCTAAAATTCCTGCAGAGACAGAGCAGTGGGCAATGGCATTATTCTAGTGGAGAAATCAATTTCTAGTGTGCCACTTCTACAGCAATTTTCATCACATACCTTCCAACAGACATCACAGAACATCTCCACTGAAATTGCTACTTCATGGTTTGTCTCCTGTACATTCTGATGGCAGACAGATGTCCCAAACATTCAGTATCCTTGACATGTCACTACACATCTGAATTTGAAAACCTATCAAACAATTCAGTTCACAATATATTCTCTCTGAAAGGAAGTTTTAACATCTCCAAGGTTCCTATTGCAATTTTGTCAAATGTGAAGTGGAACTTGAGGTGCATGTGCTGTTCTTCAGTCTGCAATTTTCTAAAAGAATCAATCACACAGGGCACAACAGTCACAGTTCATCATGATGCACACTGTAACTCTAAAATCAACAGCAAATGACTCTACACATTCTACTCTGCTTCCAGAGGAGTTCTGCACTAACTGCACTGGTGCCATCCTACAACCAGTCCAGAGCTCTCCAATCACACCTCATATACAAAAGAGATTCTTCTCTTACTACTAATGATCACTTCGTTGAATTTAAAGTGAATCTACCCATAATATCACCAAAATATGGCAGATGTAATTAGACAATGCAACAAAATTCACACAGATCAAAATAAACACATATTTGAAGAAAATATGCATCTTCTTTTGCCAAAGACATATTATAAGAAAAACAAGCATGTGCCCACTCAAAACACATATACATGTGTGCGCATGCATACGCATTCGCACACACAAAATCTCTCTCTCTCTCTCTCTCTCTTCATGATACTGTATTCACACGTTTTTTAGTGAGTAAGAATGCCATACCATGTGTGCGAAAATGCTTGTTTAGCTGGAATGCAGAATCAAAGATTTCTCGACATACACGGCACTGGTTTTCAACAAGGTCAGGTGGAAAGTCTTCTGATGCACGTGAAGCTCCTTTATGTTGTGATATATCCTCTGCTTCTTCACCTTTTCCTGAATTAACACAGCAATTATTGTTCTGTAAATAAGCTTCAACATCCTTAATACGGTGGCTAACAAACAAGTGCTTTTCAAATGATGGCTTTACAACAAAACACATTCCACATTCCATGCATTGGAATGCACTTTTATCAGTATGGTGTAATTTGATATGTTCATGAAAAGACTCAACACAGGAGTCTACATGGTGACACTTCGAACATTCATATTTGTGGCCTGATGCTAAGACCTCTTGGGCAGCTGGAACAATCTGTCCACTATTAAAGGGAGTATTTGCCCCTCCTTCTTTATCAACCCTGTCAGATGATTTATGTGAAGACTTTTTCTTTCGCTTAAGTTTAGCAGGAAGCAAGTCATAATCTATTGGTATATCACGTTCTGTCTTAATGTAATATGCATTTTCAGTAAATCCTCCACTTTCACGACTATTATTTCTTTCTTCATTATCTGTGTTGTTAAATTTCTCATTCATACAACTTTTGTTAAATTCATGGTCTTCACTAATATGATCATGAACTTCATTTCCATTTGCTCCAGTTATGTTTGTCACACTTGGTTCTGGTGATCCATTCTTTGGAAGTTTGATTTCTGGGTAGGTTTGATGATCCTTAACTGAAAATGGCACCCTAAAATTTGTGCAGTTCAGTTGTAACTTAGTGACTTTAGGGGACAACAACAACAGCTTGAAACTGGGATGCTTAGAAGCAAAATGTTCCTCTATCTTAAACCAGTCCATAGAGATTAGCATTCTACAGAGATGACAACGATATTTGTTACTTTCCACAGAAACAGCAGGTGATGTCTTTAACTTTTTAATGCTGGCTGGACCAGTCAGTGTGTTGGCATTTCTCTTGATACCTGAATTCTTGATAGTTGAAATGGTTTTCTCCGTAACTTCTGTTTTAGAGGTTAATTCAATCCTTCCATTAGTATTTTTAATACCCTCTTTTTGAGACTCAGTTATCTTATTACAGGGAAAAAGTAAAAATTTTCCACCTTCTTTCAGAAATGCATTTTCTTTTGCACATTTTGCACAAAATTCAGGAAACTTGGATGCACTTAAACCCTGCAAGAAGAGATTCAGTTCCTTATTGCAACTTGAACACAGGCGTAAAATATTTTCAGACTTAGCAGCAGTATCAGGTTTGGTACTGTCCATGTTCTGCAAGCTTAAAGGGAAGTTTTCTGATTCCATGGCAGAAAGAAATGCATCAGTTTTTTCTGAAGTGGCTTCACATTTACAGTCATTCACATATTCACATCCATGTTCCCCTTGGTCACTTGAGTCTTTGTGTACTTTTTTCTCTTCTGTGGGTGTGATTTTCTTTATTAGAACAAGTGAGTTTTTAATTTCTTGTGGTTTTACATCACTTTTGGGTAAAATTTTCCTAAGCTGTGGCTGAGGTAACATTACTGTCTTCACAGTTTTCACACTTGCTGCTGGAAGAAGTGCCAATTGCATCTGACTCTGAGGAACAGTGTAAATTATTTTAACAAAGTTGTTGGCCTGTTTACTGCCTGGAGGGATCATAACGTTGGCCTGTTTACTGCCTGGAGTGATCATAACATTGGCCTGTTTACTGCCTGGAGTGATCATAACATTGGCCTGTTTATTGCGTGGAGGGATCGTAACGTTATGTGTGGCTAGGACTTTATTAGGATTCGTGGCTGAAGAAACTTTTGCCAATTTCACTTTTTCACTCTGCAAACAAGATGTTCTGTGTGTTGCAAAGGCAGTTTTCCTTTGTGCAAAGAAACTGCAGTTACTGCACTGATACACATACAGGCGAACAGACGGTTCTTTAGAGTGTTCATTCACGTGAAACAGGAGACGAGACTTTGGTATGAGCTGGTGAGGACAAAGTTGGCACAGCTGGTATGAGCGTGTTACAAGGGACGACTGTCCGTGTGTCTTGATTTTATGGTCCTGCAATGTGTTAGCACTGAAGCAAGCAATGGGACATGCACCACACTTGTACACAGATTTCACGTGCTGTGTAAGGAGATGTACTTCCAGGCTAACAGCAGTAGGAAAGAGGCACTTGCACTGCATACACCTGCCAACAGGTAGTCAGAAAACATAATGATATACAAAGCGACCTCACACTGTTTCAACATTTTCACATTTGCAGCATGTTGTCAATGTCTTAATGACAAAATGTGAAGGTACAGGAAAAAAGGTACAGTGGTTCCTGTACATGCCATAGAGGCATATAGGGGAAGTGAGATGTAGCTTCACTTTTTCTTAACCTTGGCATTAAATGGAGGTTAAGTGGTCAGCCTCATACCCTGGCCACTTTACCTCTGGTGAAAGAGCCTCTATACCCATTGAACGGGAAGCTGGGTGAGCCTCAAGAAAGAATCTGCCCAAACCCTGAATCATGCAGCCTGTAGCCTGGTCACTACACTGACTACACTATCCTGGTTTGCAACTATAAAACAAACAGCATAAAACGTTTTTTTTCATTTAACACACACACACTTAACTTGTATTTATCTTAGCCATGACATTAGTAATCATCAGGTACCTTAGTAGACAGTTAATAACCAGTAACTATAAAATACTATTATTAGAAAAGTCACCTGTACATGATAAATGTAAATAATAATGATAAAATTTACCTGAGAATTATATTTTTCTGAATTTCATTAGCTGTCAATCACAAAATGTGATAAAAATAAAAATTGACACATCTTACCAAGGTATTTTATTTGACACACAAGAGGTAATAATATGCATCAACATCTAAGGGTAAGCTTTTTACACCTTAAATCAAAAAAATCTTTCATGGGGTTGTGTCAAAATGAATCAGAAAATTATTATTGTGGTTATAGAAACACTACATTCACTCTAAATATACATCCAATGATGTTTTCCTTCAATCAATTTTACACTAACTTTTCGTATTCATTTAATAAATCATGCAAAAAAGAACTTTAAAATATAATTACAATTAGGGTGTCACTGTTCAAGATATCCTATGAGTCCATACTTCTCTCTGCACAGTGTACAAAGACCATTGTTAAGGTAGCTTACATCCACAATTCATGGTCAACCAATAACAGTGTTGGGTTAGAAACATTTTTATGTGTAAATGGCTCCTGTCATAGGCCTTTTGACCAATCAATGCATGCTAACTTTCGAGGCCCTGCAGTAGTAGTCTGCAATCAATTGATATCACTATCACTTACACTGTGCACAAATATGGCGTTAGTTATGCAATCCATCTCCACCGTTGTGAACAAAAACCCTAAACTGAGGCTCAAAAATAGTGTAAGGGCCAAATTCTCACATCTTAAATGTGGGAAAAATCTAGAAACAAGAAGCTTTAAATCCAGAAAAATAATACATTATTTATAGGGGGTTTTGGCCATGGCAACAAAAAATGAATCTAAAATTCAAGAAAATCTTAAATAACATAACATTCAATGCTGATTCTGTGGTACATGATTAACTTACCTGTAGCGGACTGCCTTGGACATGTGGAAGCAGGTGTTTTGCATATGTATAGACAAGGTAGCCCACAGACGAAACTCATGACTGCACTCTGGGCAGATGTATGGCTTTGTTTGGCTGTGGATGCGCTTATGGGCAGAGAAACTACAGGATGATGGCAATATGAGATTACAGATTTTGCACTTGAACTGCAGATCAACTGGCAAATCTGAACACAGGAAATGATCCTTCACATCTCCAGTTTGTGGTACAATACCACACTCCTTACATTCCAAGGAACCTAATGCAAATATAAAATGAAATATATATCATAATAGCAACAATGAAAAATCTGTAATTTCCTAATGAATCATTGTTACGAGGGGGTGCTGGTAAGTTCTTAGCCAGACCAGGAAGGAAAAAAGCTACAGTGACCAAACTCGGGATTTACTCAACATACTCTCCACGGAGCTCAATACACTTCTTAGCCCATTGCTGTAACCTTTGCAAGTCACTCAAAAAAAATTCAGAAGGTTGTCCGTCCAACCAGGTCTCTGCGGCAGCAATGACCTCCATGTCGGACGAAAAATGGCAACCTTTCAATTGTTTTTTCAGTCGAGGGAACAGGTGGTAGTCCAACAGGGCCAGATCCAGAGAATAGGGTGAGTGATCAAGACATTGGAAGCCCAGGTAGGCCAGTTTCTTCTGGGTTGCAAGTGCGCGGTGAGCCGGGGCATTGTCATGCATAAACAAGACGACCTTGGTGACCTTCCCATGGCGTTTTTCCTTCAAAATGTCCTTCAATTGCACTAGCAGAGATGAGTAATACTCCACATTCATAGTTTGGCCCTTTGGAAGATAATCAATGAGGAGGATGCCGTCTTGATCCCAAAAAAACCGAGGAGAGAACTTTTCCAGCAGATTTTTGCACTCAGAATTTTTTGGGGTGGGGTGAGCTGGTATGCCGCCATTCCAATGACGGTTGCTTTTGTCTCTGGATTATAGTGATATGACCAGGTTTCGTCCATGGTCACCAATCACGACAGGAAATCATTTGGATCGTGCCGAAAAAATTCCAAAAGTTCCTCAGATGACTGGTACCACTTACGTTTTTGATCTGCATTCAGGCATTTAGGGACCCACTTCGTGGAGAGCTTCTGCATATCCAGTGACGGACCCAACCCGTTCACGTGAGATGCCCAGTTACTCAGCTACTGATTTAGCCAAAATCTGGCAGTCTCCCAAGATTAGCTCGTGAATTTGATCAATAATCTCTGGGGTGGTCACTGTTTTGGGTCGTCCAAGACGAGGCACATCACAGGTGGAAAAATCACCATGTTTAAACTAGGCAACCCAGTTTTTGACAGTGGAATACAATGGTGCATGTTCCCCTAATGTTTCTATCAGAATGGTGTGAATTTCCTTTGGCGCCTTGCCTTGCAGGGAAAAAAATTTTGCTGACATCTCGTGTCTCAATGTTGTTGAAATCACGCATGTCACCTGACATGCTTCCTTTCAGCCTCTGTAACAGGAAAAGACTTGCAATTCGGCACATGAACAGACCCCTCTTTCCAACGACACTATCGATTCTGTCCTATGACATCGGGAAGTAGGTTAGGCTAAGGACTTATCAGCACTCCCTACTATGTAAAATTTGTCAAAGTGAGAAATAATGGCATGCAAATACAAAGAATTAGTCCAATTACTGCTATCTGAATGATAAAACTTGTGAACACACATGAAAACGACCTTCAAATTAGTCATATTACTAAATAACCTACGGTAACACAAAACTTCCAGTAATATGGAATCCCACCATTCCAATCTACAGACAAGTGGATTAATAATGATGTATTAATATGGTATTTTTGATAATACAGCTGCCAACTCTGCCATCCTAGTTGTGCTGAATATCAAAGTAAGAATGGATGCCCAACATTTCACTTCCCCTCTGAGTCTTCACGACTTGTTATGGGAAACCTTCCCTTGAAATGTCTAAAGTCTGGGTTCTGTGACAGGAGTTCACACTGTCCTGACAGTACAATTTTCCTTACAATACATGCAGCATACTGTAACATGGTTAGCCCTCAATGCTGGTCTTGGTGCACTGTATGGGCCTTTAATCCCTCACATGCTAATGGGCTTTGTGCACCATATGGTCATGAATGCACTTAAGGATACTACGAATTTAAAATCCCTCCATTCTTGGCAGTAATTGGAAATTAAAGCCAGTATCACTGAAGGGTTAGTGAAGTTCAGAATCCAAGAACACAGCGGGTCATTTTCATGGGTTTCAATAAGCTGTTCCTACCTTGAAGCCAAACTTGCCTTTTATACTATGTGCCCCACTTAAACAAAGAAAGCTTCTAGTGACCACATTAGAATACTAAAGCCACTCTACTGGTTATGGAAGCAATGGCACTACCAAAATGAGATTACGCATACTTTTAGTTAGATTAAGTCTTAATTTCAACTACGTAACACACATACACAGTTGAGTGAAATGCCTATAAGCTCAACAACCATAAATCATCAAGCCAGAACCTAAATTTTGGTTTCCATTATTATCCATGTCATACATAACTCTGCAGGGTATGTGGTGGCACAGTTAGTTGAGGTACTGCACTACAAGCCAGAAGGTTGCAGGTTCGATTCCCGATGGGGTCACTGCTTGAATCTTTCTGGCCACATTATGGCCTTGGGATCAACTCAGCCTCTAATAGAAATGAGTACCAGGAATATCTCCTGGGGGTGGAGCTAGCCAGTGCTGAATGTCTGGAAATTCTGGCAGGCTCTGACTCGTGGAGCCCTAAGGGCCTGTTCAGGCCTGTAATGCGATAGCTTTTCCATAATTCTGCACTGTAGTAGCCCTCTTACGTCACCAACATCCTTAAAATTTATGTTAAAATGTATAACTTGCCTGCTAGTTTACCATCATGAGTGATGTCATCTGACAATATATCAGGTACTGGACTCACAAGTACATCATCAGATTCCTGATTATCATCTTTGGTATTTGATGATTCACTTTTTTCACCATTGATTACAGAGTGATTACTTGCTACGTCATCAAGTATTTCAGTTTGTTGAACTTTATCTTTACTTCCTGATTGCTGACTACTGTCACTGGAAGTTACTTCTCTTGATTCTTTTTCTTGTGGCACCACCTATATTGGAAAGAAATAAATTATGGAAATACTGTTTGGTGGTTGAATAAATTCTACTAATTCAACTGTAACCCAACCTCTCAATTAGTATGATTCCGTACCATATGCCATGTCATAAGCAGAGAGGTTTCATATTTTTGTGTCCACAATGAGAACTTTCAACATAAAACCATGTGACTTTTATGTTGGCATTCTTCACTCTCCTACTGTTTCACAGATCACCCTGAGCTCAGTCAGCCTCTTCCTCTCATTAAGTGAGGTTGACTGCTTTCATGATTTATGAAATGACACTCCTTCAATCACTTAATGTATTTTATGCTCCCAAAAAGTGTTTTTGTTTGATTACAACACCTTTCATTCTTTTTGAGGCTATTTTATATGTTATTATTAGTACTTCATAAGTACTTGTAACCAAATAGGTGTTTTACATTGAAAATAAATTCCGATGTTCTGGACGGACTTATCAGCTCCAATTAATCATGAAAAATGAGACTCTTCTGTGTGTGTGTGTGTGTGTGTGTGTGTGTGTGTGCAGACCACATTCAGTCCTTGTGCTCACAAATAATTGTACATTCGCACTCATCATGGAAATAATCTAAGGATCCCGTCTGTAGAAAACTGTCCCTGTTACAGACACAAACACAAAAATCTTACTATATTTATACAGTAGTGTCCAGCCTTCATTCTCTTTACTATTACACATAACCATGTTAGAACCATGGCAGAATAGTCAGTTTAGCAACTAGGCTACCGGCTGGACAATCTGAGATTCAAATCCTGGCAGGAGCAAGAGACTGCACCTTTCTCCAAACTGTGCAGACTGGTTCTAGGTCCCACCCAGTTTCCTGTTCAATGGGTAATGGGGATGGTGGGAATGAAGCCGCTGGGGCATGAGGCTGATCGCTCACCTCCATCTAGTGCTGAGTTTAAGAATTAGTGAAGCTAAATCTCCATTCCCCATGTGGCATGTATAAGGACAACTGTACCTTTCTTTACCAGAAACATGACAGATTCTAAGTGATACCCAATGAAGAACTGGTATTTCATATGTTGAGCAAAATATTATAGTCCTTCATTTTATGAATTCAGAATTACCTACGTAGATAAGTCCCTAGATATTACAGTATTCAGTCTCTCAACATTTGACTCATAACCCATTTGTTTACTACTATGTGTACAAAAAAATGTACCAATAAATACTACTTTCTAAAGACATTATTCTGCAGTGGCCCTGAATGCAATGGCGACATTCAGTACTGCTGCAAACACAGACCGCCTCTAAGTAATGTGGTGAGTTCAGCTCAAGGTCACAAGGGGAGAAAGAAAATATGCACAAGGCATCACAGGCAGTGGTAAGGTTATTTCTAACACAGCATACACAGACCTAGTGCATGAGCTCAGCATAGCTATAGGCCTGGCCAGCCTCCAATTTTACATGTAGCAGACAGAAGAGAGTGTAGCATACAGTCAACCACACTCTTCCATCTAGTGTTTGAGTCTCTTTGCACATTACGTTACCCTGATGTCCACTGCACACAATTCTGTAAATTTTAATTACTGACCTCATTATTTAGATTCGGAACCCCTTCCTGTGACTTCTGTTTCTGACTGTTTTCTTCATGAATAAGACGTCCACAGCCATCCATGAGCACTGGGGTAAATGGACCGAGCTGTATCTTATTTTTTGGAAGGGGTGACAGAGATACAACATCAGGTTCCAGTTGTACATCATCATCATCATTCATAACTGAAAATGGTCCAACAGTCATCTTCTCTTGTGCGATATGAATGTTTTCACTTGCAACATCATCACTTGGCTCAACTTGGTGTCCACGTAAGTGAGCCAACAGAGCACAACGATTATAGAACAACACAGTCTGTGCACACGTACGACATCCATATAAGATAGAAACACTACGACGCTCTATGTGATGCAATAAGCTGGACTCCAGAAGGAATCTGTCAAAGCAACACACAATTAAATTATATGATGTATATATAGATTACTACAAAATGCCATAAAATACTGATATCAATTTAAAAAACTTTCAGTACACTGAATTTAAAAATAAAACACTGTAATGTGGATTTCCAAAATATGTAACAGGCTTCTATCAGTGTACATGTACAAAAAGACACTGAAGTACATATATATTAAGTTCAGTTAATGTACTGTGATATAAGGAAGTTTCAAAAAGTGAGGTAACACACTGTAATGCCAAGGAATTTATTCTGACATCAGTGTATACATGGCACGTGGGTAATTGATGGTTCACATTAGCCTCTGTCCCACCATTGCACCAAGGCTGCTATCATGGCATAGAAGAAATTCACGTCAAGTGTCTGTAGCCAGGAAATAACAGCTTGACTTATGTCACTGTCTATTGCAAATCACCTGCCAGTTAGGCACTGCTATAGGTATCTCAGAGATGGAAATCACTGGCCCCATGCTGCAAGCCACTCTCATTACTGGTAATGGTGCAACAGCAGGGAAGTTACAGACCACCCACCCTACAGTTCCAATTTGGTGCCCAATGATTCCTATCTCTTTTGACCCCTTATGAAGCATCTGGCTGGCAAGTGATTGTAACAGGTGCTTGCATGAAGAAAGCATACACACAATTGAAATCGATTTCTTCTACACTGGGACACAAGCCTTGGTGCCATTTGAGACTACTTATTAACTGTTAACGGCAATTATGTGGAGATCTCATGTGTGGAATCTGCTACTCATGTGCCATTAGATATGAAGGTCACACTTAAGTCCTTATCATCAGGGCTTATGTTACCTTATTTCTTGAAACTCCTTTGTAATTTATTGCAGACCACCTTATATTCAGTAATTTTAACTGAATACTGGATCTTTCTGACTTCACACAAATCATCAACTCTTTATGCATTAGACACCACAAACTGTAACACATGTTGAACAGAAACTAAAATTTCTTTGAGTAAATAATATTCCTTTACAGAGGAGTCTTTTCAGCAGTCAGACACTCAACAGCGAAACATACAGCAACATATATATATATATCTTCAACAGTAATAACAATAACAGTTCACATCCTCAACTTTGAATCGGTAACCTGCTCCCCCAGATTTAAATGCCTTTTCCTGCAGAGTAAAGGTCAATATTGATCCGAATTTAAAATCTGAACAAAAGATGAACCCAGGTCTGGGGCTGTCCCACTAAATTTAGGGCATCTGTTCACCGACTAACATATCCTCTGCCTGTTATGCCAAAACTAGTGTACATGAATATATTTACCACCACCATGTGTATTATCGGAAATTTATAAACATCAATTCAATAAATTAAAACAACAAATGATCAGTCAACAAAACTATATTTTACCAGAACCACACATGTTTCGGATTACTTTATCCTTCATCAGGTGTATACAGACTTGAAATTTATAGGCAAATGCAACTCATAATATTTAAATCTCAATACTTGTGGGATTCCACATTACAAAGTAAATGTTACAATAAAATGGTAATATGTAAATAATTCAATGATAAAATAAATGAGACAAGCTTGGGATTAAAATCATTTGTTAAAATTTTTAAAAATTTGTTAAAATTTGTGGTTGAATAGGCCAAGAAGTTACATATGGAGTGTGTAAGTTCTGCAGGAGATGAATATGTTTATTTCTTTAACTTTTTCACTAGGCCAAGGGAATGTAAACCAAGTTTGTTTTACATTATAAGAATATATCACAACTTCTGTAATTAACTTAATATATGAATAATTATATCCTGTTGGCCATGTTTTAAAGAAAACACATTTTGCTTATATTATAGTTACATTTTAATAACGCCTTTATGTTTTATGTTTACAGACGTATTCTTGAAGTGTTTACTTTTACTACTGTTACTTATATCTTGTTGTGTTTACATCCTCTCCTCTCACTAGTCAACACACAAGTTCTCCACCAGTAAGACTGTAAAGCAGTAAAATTGTCAGCTAGTGCTAAAAAAAATGTTATTATATGGCAATTTAATTTAACAACCATGAAAATTTAAAGTGACAGTGACACATTTCAAACAGAATATATCTGATGATAAGGCCAGAAATTTGAAAAAATTAATATGCTCATGTGACTTTTCTTTCTTTTTTTTAAATTTAATTTATGTTAATTTTAATCAAACAAGCTGAAACACAGGATATATTCTCATTTAAATTCCCTTGGAAACAAATAAAACATTTTACCTGTAACTCAGATTATATAGAATCATTATTTTTCATGGTGACAATTGCTAGTCACTTCCCACCAGCATACCCACTGATGCAAACAAGCCCACTGAGCAGCTTGCTCCCATGCTGTTTATTGCAGAGTGTATGAGTTCTCCGCTACTCTCTGTGCTCATTCTGCATGATCCATACACTGAATATAGTTGCTACAGGAAGTGTCATGTACATGTCAACAACTCACAAACATGTGAAAAGTTTTTAAGCAACAGGTTCCATTCTAGGCAGCAAGATATGGGCTAACTGCATCTGTGTAGGGGAATTGTAGTTCACACACTCTATTACACAGACCATGAGGCAAGATTGAATGTTGTGAACTGGTACCTTCATGGGGTACATCATGGAGAAACAGGCCCCACACTTGTTCTGTTTAGGGGTGAAGCTTGGTTTGAACCAAGTGGCTAAGTGAACTCTTAGAATAACAGGTTTCCCATATTAATCCACAAAGTGTCATTACATGATGCTACGGTTACGTGTGATGTGCTACAAGTGCAACTAGGATTACCGGGCCCATTTTCAGCAAGACATTTCAACAGCTCATGCTACAAACTATCCTGTGCATTGTTTAGTGTTTTTGGTAACAGGATAATAAGCAGAAGTTTGTGCTCTCTTCATTTACCAGATCTAAACCCACGTGTTTCTCACTTCCGAGGCATCTTAAAGAATAAACTGTATGGCAATAATCCTGGCCATGAGTATATCAGAAAGAAAGCATTTTCAGTGTCACCAGCAGGATTTTGATGTCCAATGAATCTGTTTGTTAGACATGTGTCTGCAGACCAAATGAAACTCTTTACAGCACTTAGTTAAATGTGGTGAGTAGCAACCTAATATTAACTGCAATACAATCCACTAAAACATATACATCTTCACTCATGGCAAACTGGAACAGCAGCGATCACTGTACTGTCTCTCTTACATAAAATGGTCTCAGTGTGGAATGACATGTGTGTCAAGGTAAAATAAAGCCCCTATATGTAAAACTATGAATGTTGATGTCTATATGATTAACTGATCTAAAAGGATTTTTGGTGCAAATGAACCATCAATAATCAATATGTACGTTACTTTAAAACGTGTGATACATGTCACTTACTTGTCCCCACAGTCTCTGCAAGAGAAGAACTGATCAGAACTGTAGTGTTGATTGGGTGCTTCTGGAGGAACATATGGAGGTAAGGCTTGCAACAAAAGCTGGTTTTTAACAGAGTTCTGAAGATCAGGTACCAAATCTTTGGTTGGACTTGACGCATCTACAGCTTCCACAAGACTCACCACCTCCTGCGAGAGAGACAATTTCTTTAGAGCACAGCTATGCAAGAGTGGTTGTAAAGTAATGGTGCCTCTTCTAATTCAGCATTAAGTATGTAGGCTGAAAAATAGCTCTCAAATCCTCTCATCTAGAACTAACTGATGCATTTATAGATTTCCAAATGTTATATGTTTCTAATGCATAAGCTTATGAGCAACAATCAAATAAGCTGATTATGTAATACCAATTAAAAATATGAAAATACAAAACAAGTACAGCAGAATCCTGGTAGTCTGAGGTGAATGGGATTGAGCTTGCCTTACATTACTGAAAAGCAGATTATGACAATTAAGGACAAATGATTACTTACATAGTATGATATGCGTACTGTATAAATAGTGCTATGTATGTAACATTGTATTGAAATTTCATTGTGTACAGTACAGAAGTAGAAAAAAAGGAGAAGGTACACTAGTAAGTTAGACTGTAAAGAAATAAAAATTTCCCCTTTCAGTGAAGACTCAAAAAATCTTTTAAGGCATCGGCTTGAACAAAACAATCTCAAACAAATGGGACAGAGATAATCAAGAGTGCACTGTATTACCCTCCTAACTTACATTTTAGAAACTACAAAACTGGAACAAATGCATTTCATATTATACCGTTAGTCTACTTTAACACTTAACACTTACCTGGTGGCTTGGTGTTCTAAAATTCATCCAGAATCAATTTCCTTTACTTTACTGTTTGAATATCTGACTTAATTCAGGATAATATATACCTTTTTTTTTTTTAAATTTATTGACCCATGACATCTCAGGATAACCAGCAAGGCAGTTAAAACTTGCTTACTAGATCAATACACTGGTTTATCCTCTCTTTCAACTTCTGAACCAGTTGACTATGTCCACAAAATATGGTATGAACATTATGCCATTATAGGCCACAAAACTTCACAATTTTAATTGTTTACAATTGTTACCAGTAACATTGTAGACACATAAACTTATGATGAGGAAGTAACTCTAGTACTAATAAAAACAGAGTACTGAAATGACATACTCCATACACATTTCTCTCCCCTATCACTAACACTCCATAATTTTACCAAGTGAGTTTATCATTAAATAAAACACTTCTAATTTCTCACATTACCAAAGAGGGCAAGAATTATCAGTTATTCATTAATTAACAAGTCATCCAGAGTACAGCAGACACTGTCTATTAAATATTCAGCTAGTACTTTAGGTTATTTGGAAGAAGAATGTGGTAAATCCATTCTGATACAAGTGGTGACTATTAATAAATTTCAAGCTAATGGTTATTTATGTGGAACTACGTCTATGGTATTATCTGAGAATATATCCTCATTCTGTTGACTATGTTATACAGTACAGTTCCAATGATTCATGCTGCAAGCAAGATTGTTATTCTTACTTGTATAAAAACAGATTCATCTTTTAACATTAATTTCTTTCAATGTTACCACAGGAACATGGATGGTATGGGTACACAGTTGTAATTTTTGAAGTTACTTGTGCAGGTTCCTGGAAGAAACACCTTAATACCTACAATTTTTAGCCCTGCTATAAACACAAGAATACTTTGTACTATGTCCACGACTGCTACCTTTCCCATCTTTAAAAATTCACCATTCATAGTTCTCCTGTTATCCAAATGAATGTCATATAACATAATCAGAATTGGTAAACAACTTATGAAATTATCAAACAAATCCTCCTAACATTAACTACCTCTATCTGAAGCTTCAGGTTAGAGTTATGGGTTGGGTACAATAATTTTTAACACAGAAACAAATGTCACATCTTAGAAACCCATTCTTCTGAGATATGATGATGTGCCACTGGGTGAACAGTTTGTGATGTTTCATGACAATGTAGTGGCTTCATTTTCAACTGTTAAGATGTCTATCAAGAATGATGCCTTGCCCCTTGAAGATGAGGCTACTATGTTGCCTCACAATACTGGAAACTGATACCCAGTTATAAAGTGTCATATCTCAGATGAATGGTATCAATAACAGTGCTATGGGAACTTCAAAACTCACAAATGTCACATAATGTGGGTGTTCTGGCTTGCATCCAGGATATTTCTTCAATGTGTTGAACCTACAGGTACAATTTCCAATGAACCAGCATGAAGGTCTCCATCACACTCCTGCTTAAGAGCAATTTGAACATCTAGCTCACACATATGCAACACCCCATTTCTGCTTCACTGTCTACCATGTTGTTAAATTTACACACGTAATATGCATACCAAAATTTTCCAATCATGCTATACTTACATACATTCCTTCCATTGTTGCTGTTGCAAAAGTTGAAAAAACACTGTACTCCAGAATCTGGAACATCCAAATCACTTTCAGCTAAAGGAAAAGCTCTGATTTCAATAGCCTACATCTGTTAAAATACACGTACCTCAATTTCTTGTAAATCTGCCATTTACATAGTTTCTCTCAGTATCTCATCAAATTAATCCACTGCATGATGTATTTCAGCAATATGTATTCTTGCTTATACATTGCAGTAAAATGGTACTAAAACATACACTTAAAAATGGTATGTGGAATATGTATTGACAATAAAACAGATACATTTAATACTTGCAATTCACCTGAGAACATAAAACAAAGAATATAACATTATGATAATGTAATTACAATGTGGAGATGAGTTTTATTAATGTATGAGCTTTCATGTTCTACAACAGAGAAGAATGATTACTGTATGTAGAAAACTTAGCTCATATCTTGCAAACTACAAATGTGAAAAATATTACTATTATTATTATTAGCATCAGCATTATCATCATTATTACCATATCATCACCATCACAGTTTGAAAAATGGTGATACACATCTGTCACTAAAGCATACTGTTATGTGTTCACTTATTCATGAACTGCAAATGCAAATCACATTTGTCAAATACTGTTTTCCAGTGATTTTGATGTATGGTTGCTACATAATTGCCACCAATCTGAGTACCTTTATATTCCAAACTGTTTAGTTGAAGAATTATGGAAATGTGAGTAGTATGTATTGAATATTCTGCTGGGATAAGAATGTCTCATAAGAAAAGTGCAGGTAAAGGTTTTATGAAAACTGGTATAACATAATTGCAAACAACAGGGTGCAGCAGTAAAAACATTGACCATTGTGTCATAACTATTATCTACTACACAGAAGAGAGAAAGCATAGCTTTCATGGATTTGTATAAAATTTCTAGTGTTCCCACTCACATGATTCCCAGAATATGTTTCCAGTATGACAAACCTTATCTCATGAAACTCTTACCGTTTAAAAATATATATCCTGTGATGTCTAAAATACACGATCTTGTGTTGACATTCCTACAACGAAATATTGTAGATTATAGTATCCTTATTTTTATCTATATTTCATACAAAAACCAAAGCCACTACGATAGCTTTCGCTTTCCATGAACACAGAATTCCCTGCGACTCCCACAATGCACTATGCCAGCAACCTCGCATGTTATGAGAGACACCTGTTGGCGGGTTTTTAAAATATTTAGCAGGTTATGGTACAAGCATGTGAGGGAGAATGTGTGCTTAGTAGTTGGCGGTTCTTGCGAATGTGTCTTTCATTTTGTTGTCATGGTTAGTACCGTGTATGTGTTACGTAAATCGTGTGCTTTGCGTGCGTTGAGGCGTCTCGTGTTGTTTCCAAGGCATAAAACACCGAAGAAGCCTTGGTAGAAGTTATCACGGGAGGGCGCTTTAGGCCTAAAAGTATATGCGTGTAAAAATAACTGCTATTTAAACAGGCAGAAGAACATAATAAATCTTTCTTTTTAAAAATTGTGGAAAAAAATGGTTATTGTGTCCGATATATAGATTATAACGGTTCAACAGAACCAACAAAAGCCAAAAAAAAAAAAAGCACTGGCAAGTTCATACTTTGAAAACGCTGTTAAAATCCTCTCATGTTTTTAACCTTGATTATGGTTTTAAAATAATAAAGCAGTCTTGCTACTTCACAGTGTGTGATGTTTTCGATGTATTTCATTCACTAACAGGAGTGTGCATGAGACTTGGTATGATGTACAGTGTGTGTATGAACGAGTTTTTTTTATTGTGAATTTTTTACTTATGTGGACATTGCCTTCCACATTTTATGTACTTATGAAGTTAGGTGCACAGTACCAGATCCCATGTTAGCTGTGTGCGATAAAATAAACTGTTTGTTCAGTTGACTTACAGTTTGTAGGTTAGAAACTTACTGTTTCATTCAGTATGTTATATATTTTCAGAGTTAATGTAATTATGTTGCTAAGGGTGACAGTTTAATTACTTTCTTTGAACTTTTACTGTGAAGAATCATACTTCTAAATACCAGTGTGTTCTTTTTAACTCTGGCCTCATGGTTAATTTTGCAGTTACTGCTGCGGAAAGATGTCCAGAATACTCAACAGTATGAAAGTAAGGGTTATTAGCTTTACATGCAAGAAATAATAACTCAAACATGTTGGTACTTTTAACTTTGGGTGTGTGATGTTGTATGTAATGCTTAAATTCTTCACTTGATCCAAACTAAATGTCACCAAATTTAGATGCATAACAGATCTGATACCCAGTATGGCTTGTCCTGTTTAATTGAAACCAGATCCATTTGAGCCAATCTGATTTTAAGTATCATGTTAGTGAAATATATTATATATTATATGTTTCATTAGGAAGCATTTCTATAGTAGTTTATGTCTGATTTCAAGGGAATGGTATAGTGAAGTACTAAGAGAAGAGTGACGTTAGTTGGATGTTATGTAATATTATATTTCAGGTATCATTGTAGATTTAGGTGTTGGTAATAGTGTCTAAATTAACCTGCACATGAAGCAACACAACCATGCCTTCTGAGGTTTTAACTTTTGTGGTTATATTAGAGTGTCAAAATCGTGCATATTAAATTACAGGACTAAGAAACATGAAATATGCCCATTTGTAACTGGGATTGCAGTTTGAATGAAAATAACTTGCTTTGTACTTCTGTCACTAGTCAGAACTTTTTGAAGAAATTCCAGATAGTGTTTTATAGTTGTTTACTTCTGTCTCTGCGATAAAAAATGAGTGAGCAGTAGTGAGTGAGTACCATGAACAAATTCAAAACAGCAGGCTGCTACAATTACTGTGCACAAATCCATCTACTATAAATCACACATTGATGAATTCATGACAGTTCTGCTACATACTGAAGATGATAAAAAGATTGAATGATTGTTTTAAGCAACTGTGCACTCTCTGATGATGGGCCAGTGAGGCCTGAAACATGTAGAAGTTGATATATTAAAACATTATTGTGATTCTGACAAATTGTGTGCATTTGGTGGTTTACTTTGTGGTAACTGGCACACAGACTTTGCCTTTGAAGTGGCGTTCCTTCTACTGAACACTGTGCCTCTCTTGCAACTGGTGGATAAATGTGTAAAAGCAGCCTTGAAGGCCAAGTCACATAAGTTAGATATAAATATTGCATATACCAGCACCCTACACTTGTTATGTCTTATTAAATTATAAACAAATGCCATTGCTATCAGATCTCTATCACTGTCTCCCAATTTAGTGGATGGTTTATATCAGCAGTCTTTTCTGTGTGTTGTAATGCCCACAGCCTTTGTTGACTGCACTGTATTTACTTATGGCTGTGTCTTCTTTTTGCTTCTTTCTACCAATTTCACATGTGCTTTTATTGTATTATTACACTTGTTGTTTAAGTGTTTTGTGGCAGATGTTCATTAACTTGTTCCTTTATGACTGTTACATTGTTATGTCAGGGTCTCACATATACTGTCGGCAAGCACATAAAACAAACAAACTAAACAAACTCCATGGCCTTAGTCCGTGAGCGAACTATACCGACAGAGCGGCCGCCGCCGGTCGGCGAAGTTAGTGCCAACTTTTGCGGATAGAGGGGTGTCACGTGGTCAACGCAACGGGTCCCCACGGCCGTTAATCTCTGTTTTCTAGACCTGGAGCCGCTACTTTTTTATTCAAGTAGCTCCTCAG
>JGI20166J26741_11773362_pt1 | contig 21158 bp, 8 predicted proteins | sample TergutCu122P5_FD_26741 | JGI IMG/M metagenome (IMG submission 26741)
GGTTTCTTGATCACACACAACGACGCGCCACAGTCGGTAGGACTCCTCTGGACGAGTGATCAGTCTGTCGCAGAGACCTCTACCTGACAACACACAACACCGACAACAGACAAACATCCATGCCCCCCGTGGGATTCGAACCCACGATCTCAGCAGGCGAGCAGCCGAAGACCTACGCCTTAGACCGCCTGGCCACTGGGACCCACATATGTGTAAATAGGTATAAATAATATTAATATTAGTCTGGTACATGACAGGGTAGGAGGGTGTGGACTTGATCCATTAGTATATATGCTGCAGTGGCAAGCCCACATGAACACAGTAGGAAACATTCTTGTTTGCTAAGTGCAGGTAAATTTCTTGACCAGGGGGGCCTTCTCTTTTCAGGAATAGAAGTTGGTTGAGAGTAGACAAAGATGTCAAACTGTAACATCTGAGACCTTCATGGCAGTGTGGATTCATGTTGCTTTCCTGTTTATTATGACCCTGTGTAATCTGGTAGCTGGGTACCAACGTTTCAGTGGAACTTGCCACCTTCATTTTCAGAATATCCTGGTCTTGAGGTGTAGACGTACTTCCTAACGTACCCACCACCAGACTTCATGATGTCATAACCCAAAGACCACAATATAAAATGAGCCTGTCAGTTTATTGGTGAAGATGTCACTTATGTATTTTGTTGCTTCCAGTATTATTCTGTGGTGTTTATGCTAGGTTTTCAAAGAGAAGCAACCAATAAGTTCCTGTTTTTGTAGGTACAAGAGTCGTGGTGTGAGCAGCCAGTGCCCACGGGCGTCACGTTACGCCTCATCTGCCTCTGCATCTGCTCCAGCTACAGCTGCATCCAGCCTGGAGCTTAGAGAGTTGCGACGTCACAATTACAAGGCTGCCGTCCTGCCCAACAAGTCGGCCTCATATCTAGAACACCGGCGCACCCGCAGCAGCCGGGGCATGAACATGGGGCAGAAGATATCAGGCATGTAGCAAGACAATACCTCATAAGTTACAGGAGCATTTAAAGTTGGGGATAGAGTAAATCATGTAGCCTTTGCCCTTTTTTTTTGAGGGGAGGGGTGGGTGTTGTTTGGTGTCTAAAGTGGGTGCTGAGGTTCTCGCAGCAATGACTCTGAACATTACATTATCATCTTCTGGGATGATATGTCATGTAGTCTGGTAGACAAGTACCAATGTTCCTCCAAAACATAACCACCTATCTAGCAAACTACATGGCATCATATTTAAAACCATAATCTTTGGTGTCATGAAGTTTTGACTCCATGTCCATTGTGTAGAAGGAGGAAAATGTTCAAACAGCAAAAAGCATGTCAGGGCAAATTACTTTGGGATCTAGCCCTTGCCACCCTCAAAGTAACTGGGATGTCTGGCAAGGATCCTGGAAATGAACCATTGATTTCGCTATGGTGAGGTTGTATAAGGCCCGGAAAACTGATAGTAGATTTTGAACATGTTTTTAAACAACCTAGCTTTGAAAATGTTGAAGAAAGAAGAAGAAGAACTCCTTAAGTCACCCCACACTTCTTCCAACTGGATTCAGACCACTTTCTTTATATATGTGGCAAGTGGTGGGAAGGTATGAAGTGACATGGAAATGGTCTGGGACTAGCATACAGACTGTAAAGTAACATTAATTTTTCTGTCTTATGATTTTTGGAAGAAACTTTGATGTTGATTAACCCTTTTTATGCTCCAGATAACTCGCCTTGCAGTCAAACTCTTCTGTTATCTTTCGTTTATGATAATCACCCAGAGTCATTGTCATCCAGTGTTTCATGTTTTTCATTTTCTGATGAAGATTACTGTTGGGATGTAATACGTATGGTGGATGGGATGAAGTTGTAACAGCTTCATCTTCAGAACAGGAGACGTGGAGGAAGCAGTTCCCACCACACTGTTGGTGCCTGTCTCCTGAAGGTCACAGCGTGACATCCCAGAAGACATATACACTTCATAGTTAACTTCTGTGAGAACCTCACACCTCTTTGCTGTTTTCAAAGTTACTGGATTTGCCATGAACATAAAACCAGTTAAAGAATGACACATTACTTTACAAGTTGAAATGCCTGTACAAAAGTAATCATTGATATGAAGCTACACTTTATCATTGAAAATGTTTTTTGCCAGATTGCCAAAAAAGCAAATTGTTCAATTTTTTTTTTGAACAGTATGTGTGTGTTTGAATTGCCCTTCTTACAATATGTGGTTTCATACCACCACCTGGTAGTCAGATTAACCCAAACAGATTTGTGAAAGAAATTTTCTAGGACTACAGTTTCCAGCCTTTTTGAGTATGGGGACCCCTTCATATTTAGCAAATTTTGCACACCTCACATGCTAATTGTTGTACTTAGGCTGCATTAATTGAGAGGATACATATGACAAAAAAACTGTTATGGACTTGTTAACCGTTGCAAGTGTTTTCACATTTTATTGATCACAACTGCAAACACAGACACATGAAAAATCATGGTGTATGTGTGAGAAATACTGTTGTCTTAGTCCACAAACTGTATGTTTGCTTTGAATAACTCCCGAAGCCATCATGTTGGTAACAGCAAGTATAATTTTCTTTTATCCCTTCCCAAGACATCCTGAAATGGTGCCCTGCCTGCTCTTACAGCTACATATCAATGGCACCAGGTCTCTGCTGTTTGTATTGTACAATTTTTGGATTTTTTTTTTTGTATATCAATAAATAAAATTCATTTTTTAGTCAAGGAAGGGCCATATGTTGATGACAAGATGAAATATTAGCACATTCTGAGGCAAAATTCAAAATATTTTTGGTCAGTATGGAGAGTGCAATCATCCACATTTCAGGGATGATGCTGGTTGGTAATGGCTTAGTAAAGATATTATATGTAGATTGTAATTTTAATTCAAGAAAGTGCCTTGTTCACAGTGCCTTGAGTAATTAACAGACTGGTGACATTACTGGCATCATGATATTTGCACAGGGGGATATTTAAGATATGTGCCAATTATATGTGTTGAAAATATGAATGTGCAACTGAAAAGTGTAATGACATCATACATGCCGAAAAGGGCTGAAGCACAAAACTTGAAAGTGTGAAACACTTGTCTGTTTCATGTAGCTGTCATTTATTGCACACAACCTGTAAGACTGATTGTTGAATACTGTGAAAATAGTCATGGCAGAACTGGAGGTTTGCTGTAATTTTTGCTTGTAGAGATATTAGTACTTATATAGGGGTTCATGTATGTGGTTTGATTGGGAGAAAACTGGTAGTAGAAATGCAACAGAGACAGAATAGTTATAAATAAATTGTCATATTCTCCAAAAAGTACCCAGAAATAGTTCTTTTGCTGCGTTTTTTTTTTTTCAGTGTGGGTACCTTGGCAGCAAAAGTGACTTTTAGAAGTTAATTAAATTTATTTTAGAAATTTCGTAAATGTGAGAGTTTCAGTGCCACAGGAAACAGGCTGTGTATGTTTCTTGCATTATCTGTAGTGAAATACCTTTGATGTAAAATGTGTGTTAAACAAAAAACAGAGATACAGTACAGGCGAGAGGTTGCACATAGTTACGTAATCAACTGAATGTATTACCGAAGAGAATATTTAACAAGACACGCAATGTACACTCTGTCGAACAAAAACCCATCGGCCTGAAATTTTCTAAGTCCCGAACCGGAAGTGACGTGCGGTACAGTTGCCATCATAATTCGAGTCTTTTACTTTCCCCATATTTGCGCATTTGTGGTGTTCCTCTGTCTTACATTCATTACAATCAATCACTCCACATATATCTTAACCAAAGACAACAATATGTTTGCTTAATTTGAAATTAAAACATTAATTAAACTTCATTAACTTTCCCAGGCGTGAGGCTAGCTAGCTAACCTCACGCCTACTAGCTAGCCTCATGCCTGGGAAAGTTGGCTAGCTAGCTAGCCTCACACCTACTAGCTAGCCTCATGCCTGGGAAAGTTAATGAAGTTTATTTAATGTTTTAATTTCATATTAAACAAATGTATTGTCTTTGGTTAATATATATGCAGTGTGATTGATTGTAATGAATGGAAGACAGAGAAACACCATGAATGCACAAATATGGGGAAAGTAAAAGACTCGAATTATGATGGCAACTGTACCGCACGTCACTTCCGGTTCGGGGCTTAGAATATTTCAGGCCGATGGATTTTTGTTCGACACTGTACATGTAACACAAAATTGAGGCACATTTGTGCAACCATTGTTGCAGTGGAAAAGCAATAAGTATCACATATTATGTCTGTGGCCTTAGGTATCCAGGATTCAATGCGCACACACCTTACTGTCATCTGTGGCCTGTCTGGCTGTACGTTATTTTCCCACATCATCTCAAATGGGACGATTTTCGAAAGGAAAAAAAAAATATTGAACATAAAATGTGTGTTTTGACTTTCTCTAAAACTCTATCTGAAACGTATCTTATTTTAAGAAGAACTGAGCAAGATATGAACAAAAATATATGTTGTTGTTAATGTAAGGTACATGTTACCCTTGTCAGATTTCAGTGAAACTCAAATTTTCTGAACAGAGTTTTGAAAAGTACTCATATCAAATTTAATGAAAATCCTTCCATTGGGAGCCGAGTTGTTCCATGTGGATGGACAGACAGACAGACAGACAAGACAAAGCTAGTAGTTGTTTTTTGCAATTTTGCAAACGCTCCTAATATTGAAATCAGAATGTCTCTATTATGACTACATAACAGAGCAGTTGAACCAAGTTTTTGCCTTTGGAGTGAAACATGGGCAATGAAGAAAAGAGGAATTAAAGTATATAAGCTGTGCCGTACATGCGATATTTCACATTTCATTACTAGGCGTAGCTTTACAAGACAGAGTAGCCAATGAAAAAATAGGGTATTTACTGCAAACTGAGAATGTAGTAGAATAAGTAATGAAATATCAGATTGTGAAAGAATGACATGGTGAGACCCAGAAATAGATGAAAGTATCAATTTCAAAGCTTACAAACAATGAAGTGGGCTTACAGCAGCCAGTCATGGAGTTGCAAGGTACTGTGCTAACACTGTAGTCCTCTGGGTTGTGATACCTTGTAGTGGCCCTTGTCAGTGTCATGATGGAGGCAGCATATTGTCATGACGCACTGGAAAGCACCTACCAGACTACCTGCTGATTGAACCTTTCACACTCAAAGTTCTCCCTGAATAGTTCATTCTCTGAGTTTTTGCAGCATATTTAAAGTACATTCATGTCTTAACATTGAGCATTTACATCACAGATATTGGCATCTTACAATAGTGTGATATTGGGTTAGGACAAAAGTCTGTTTTCAAAGTTAGATTTTCTTATACCTTTGCCACATACTGTGCAGTGGATTGAGTTTATCATCTGTAGCTGCACACTGTGCTGTTTATGAAGATTTTAAACAGTTTGTGTACATAACCAAAATGTCCGTATCAAAAGTTGTAATGATATCTTTGCTGTGTTACATGACAATAGCATGAATTTTTTTAATCCCAGCCAACAGCCAAGCCAGTTTTGTCACTTAAATTGCAGTCTTCTAGGTTATGACTCCATTTGGAACCTGGCTACTTCTGCAGTCAGGGTAGGAGGTGTTTTATCATGACAGGATAGAGACATGCCTAAGACTTGGAGAACTGCATCATGAAATAAATATGAGTAATTACATGACAGGAAAGTTCATGATTTCCTTGTCACGGTAGTAGTGGAAAACCTACAAACATTGTAAGTAAAAATTTGTAAACATATACTGTATTTTGTTATCATATGGCTTTATTTTGTTGATAGGAGGTGTAAAGACTGTTAATCGTGAGAGCCCTCAACCCTACAAGCCTGTAATCCCTCGCGAGCTGGCCCAAGAGTTTGCTCGTCCAGCTCGCTTGGATGCCCTGTTGGACATGCCACCTGCCAGTCGTGACTGCCAGATGAAACATGCTTGGAATTCGGAAGATCGGTCGCTAAACATTTTTGTTAAGGTCTAGAATACTTCCATTCTTTGAGTGTAGTTAATGTTGTTTATTTGCAGCACTTGCAGCAAGCTGACTGAACTTACAACTCAGCTGTAAGTTCAGGCCTATTATGTAACCATGCAGCAGTAGCAGCACTGTGTCTAATTAAGTATCATTTGTGCCCAGATCCACAGCAGCTGACACTGATATGGGAGTTTGCATACCAACAGTGATGGCACTATGTCTAATTGTTCAGTCTGTGTACTAAATAAGAGAAACATTGATTTTAAAACTGTATGCTCATGTGATGGTGTAGTGCCATTCAGTGTCTTACAGGCCTTGCAAGTATTGCCGTTCTGTTGTTACTTAATTCTGGGAGGTGCAGTTACCTTACCACCATCCTGTGCCATTGTCATGAAATCTGGGAACTTTAACTTCCTGGAACCGTCTGGGCCACTCCAGGCCTGCAACGGGATTGCTTTACCTTTAGGTGCAGTTCAGATATCTGCACTCAAGTCTGTGTGCTGTCATGGTTACAACACAGTAATTACAATTATTCAGTGCCACATGGTAAAAAGTTTTCCATTTCTGTCGTATTGAAGACACCACACCATGGGATTTACTGGAGACTTAAAATGACATAACTAATTATAAAGTCCAAAGTTAATCTACATTGTGTATGGAGATTCAGTTTCTACCTCCCACAGACCACAGTTCATTGTGAGAATTGTATGATTTGTATAAATTTACTGTGTTGAGGAATGCAGAGTGTCTTAATGTTACATCAGGTTGTATGTGTGGTGAACACTGGTCTTGAAAGGGTAATCTTATTTTGGTTGGAAGATTGCTGTGTATAAGGAACATGTGCAAAGGGGTGCTGATAAGTCCTTAGCCTGACCAGGAAGGAAACAAACTACAGCTACCAAACTCGGGATTTATTCAACACACACGACTCAATACACTTCTTAGCCCATTGCTCTAACTTTTGCAAGCCACTCAAAAAAAATTCAGAAGATTGTCTGTCCAACCAGGTCTCCACGGCAGCAATGACCTCCATGTCGGATGAAAAATGGTGACCTTTCAATTGTTTTTTCAGTCCAGGGAACAGGTGGTAGTCCGACGGGACCAGATCTGGAGAGTAGGGTGGGTGATCAAGACATTGGAAGCCCAGGTAGGCCATATTCTTCTGGGTTGCAAGTGCCCGTTGAGCCAAGGCATTGTCATGGAAGAACAAGACCTCTTGGTGACCTTTCCGTGGTGTTTTTCCTTCAAAATGTCCTTCAGTTGCACCAGCAGAGATGAGTAATACTCCGCGTTGATAGTTTGGCCCTTTGGAAGATAATTAATGAGGAGGATGCTGTCTTGATCCCAAAAAATTGAGGCAAGAATTTCTCCAGTAGATTTTTGCACTCGGAAATGTTTGGGGCGGGGTGAGCCGCTATGCCGCCACTTCATTGATTGTTGCTTTGTCTCCGGATCATAGTGATATAACCAGGTTTCATCCATGGTCACCAATCATGACAGGAAATCATTTGGATCGAGCCAAAAAATTGCAAAAGTTGCTCAGATGACTGGCACCGTTGACGTTTTTGATATATGTTCAGGCATTTTGGGACCCACTTCATGGAGAGCTTCAGCGTGTCCAAATCTTCATGAATGATGGATCAAACCCGCTCACATGAGATGCCCAGTTGCTCAACTGTTGATTTAGCCGAAATCCGGCGGTCTTCCAAGATTAGCTCATGAATTTGATCAGTAATCTCCGGGGTGGTCACTATTTTGGGTCATCCAGGACGAGGTGCCTCACAGGTGGAAAGATCACCATGTTTAAACTGGGCCATCCAGTTTTTGGCGGTGGCATACGATGTTGCATGTTCCCCTAATGTTTCTCTCAGAATGGCGTAAATTTCCTTTGGCACCTTGCCTTGCGGGGGAGGGGGGGGCTTTATGACAGCTTACATCTCGATGTTGTTGAAATCACGTGCGTCACCTGACATACTTCCTTTCAGCCTCTGTAACATGAAAAGACTTGCAATTTGGCACATGAGCAGCCTCCTCTTTCCAACAACACTATCGATTCCATTCTACAAAATGGGGAAGTAGGTCAGGCTAAGGACTTATCAGCACCCCCTGGTATGAAGACAATTAAGTTCACTCTCAGCCCTGTGGTAGTCCATGTGTTAAGGGATATCACACACACAATTGCTAAAATTCTAGTTATTCTGTTTAATTCTGTAGTAATTTTGAAGTAACAAAAGTAGTTACTGGAGTTAATCCAGTGACACATGAGATTTGAAGTTCTTGTCATTGCCTGCACGCAGCTGAGTCCACAAAACTGTCAAGGACTAGACAGCCTTGAGATTTCATACTCAAGACGTGAAACAGAATGTACTGAAAATAAAAAATGGAATTATATGTAACAGAAGATCAGTCATGTGAGTTAATGGTAAGCATAGTGAAATCTCCCTCATTAATAGTGAAACAGTTTGTATAAACCAGACCACAAATGCTGTGCGAAAATCAGTCATGTGAGTTAATGGTAAGCATAGTGAAATCTCCCTCATTAATAGTGAAACAGTTTGTATAAACCAGACCACAAATGCTGTGCATGTGTAGTAATGTAATTTAAATTCATTTCTTTCCTCTTCAATCCATTACAGGATGATGACAAGCTGACATTCCACAGACACCCTGTAGCCCAAAGCACTGACTGCATACGGGGTAAGGTGGGGCTTACAAAGGGACTGCATGTGTGGGAAGTGCATTGGTCTACACGTCAGAGGGGGACACATGCAGTTGTGGGTGTTGCAACGCAGGATGCACCACTTCATTCGGTAGGGTACCAGGTATGTATTTTGGGAACTGTCTATTGCCAGTTGGTAATTAAGTGTGAAGTTGTCTGGATTGTAGTGTAAACTGTATTCTTACTGATGATAGAGTTGATGTAGTTATTATGATGTTAAGTATTAAATACCTACACAAAGGACTTTAAAGGTGAGATCACACTAGTATAAGCATAATTAAGATATTCATAATTTTGTACTTCTCCTGAAGGTGGGATTCCAAGCAAATATATTCATGTTACGTTTATAAATATAGATAGGTAGGTAGGTACCACCATAGTGCCAAATGATCGATTGCTGCATTAAAGAGTTGCCAAGCCATAAAACAGCAGTGGCATTGATGTACATACAGTGGACCTTCCCATGCAAACATGCTGCACTTTTCAAGCACAGATTTAGGTGGTTATCTGAGTATGTGCCAGTATGCATTCGGCAGCTGCCAAGCAGTGGAACGTCGAAGGATGTTTAGCATTTTTGTAAGTAACAGAGATGTGAAAAGAAGGTACAGGTGCAGTGTGATGTACCGTACTTGACGTAGTGAGGCACTTTGCCACATGGTCCAAGAGAAGAGAGGGATTCAGTGCATGCCAAAGGAGTGGGAACGGAGAAGTCAGAGAATGGAATGGGTTCTTCCATGTTGGATTATAAATTTCATGCCAGTTACACAGCATTATATTACAGCTAGTGTTTTTGTTATATTTTTGTGGCATAGTGCCTTGGTGGTGATAAGTTACTGTAATTGATTGTGGTAATGGTGATAAATAGTACAGTTGTCCTCAGTTTCTAAAGTTACTTCAAACCAGATGAATGATGTTACAGTCTTCTGGAATTTGATGCTTTGTTGTAGTTAGATGCCAGTGTTCAGCAGAACTAGCTGCCCCTGTCTTCAAGGTGAAGGCCCTGTCTTTCACTGAAGATAGGAGTAGCAGGTGTCTTCAAAATGATAGTTATCATCTAACAGACTCAGTGGCATCAGACACTTGTAGACTGCAGTTTTTATACTGCTGTGGGAATGGATCTTGCTTTGATTGCTGACATTTGATTCCAACAAATTGCTCTAGGATTTTTCCATTTGGTGCAACATAGGTCCAGGCAGCCAGGGACAAGGGATTCATTTACTGTGGCTGAAGCTTTGTTGTACATCATAGCAATAAAATTAACTACTTCTTGTACTGTGATGGCCAGTTTTTTTAAGGATTAGGAAGCTTACAGACAGTTTCTGTTCTTAGAACCAGGGCACAAATTGCTGGTGTGTATGTTGAGAGTCAGATTGTACAAGCAGCTTACTTCTAGAAACACCAATAATAATAATAATAATAATAATAATAATAATAATAATACAGTGCTGTGGTGAGTTTTACAAATGTTATATTTGCTGGTGACAGAACAGTTTGCTGAAATTGATGTACTTCATGTTTACATTATTACTTTATGTATCTTCTTTTCACAACTTGTATGAAATGCATGATGGGGAAGGTTATATATGTCCATGTGTGAAAATCTGTGGAAATTGGGTTACAATAAAAATTGAAATAATTACTTTGGAATAATGATTCTATTTTGATGAAAAAATGTGTAGTGTAAGGCTGCAGTAATTATTTGTGTCAGATTTGAACCCTTTGTTGCATAAAGTTGGAACCAGACATTAATTCTCTCACAAATCACTGTCTGTATAGAAAAGAGAGTTTTACGTGTTAATTTATTGCTTGTATCTTTGATTTTATTTCCTCATTAGTTCACTCCTGAGATTTTTCCCAAATCTTTACAGCGGAAATATTATTGCACTGTGTACATAAATTATTATCTCACTGAGATTAGTAAGTTTTATTGGTACATATCTCCATATTGTGAATATTTAACACCTTACAATGACAGTTTGTGATTTTAGGTGGTATGCACAGCTTAGTAGCAATACATTACAACAGAAATTATTAACTACAGTCATTTATCTATAAGTGGTAGAAGAAAATATATATGTAGTTACCTACTGAAATAATAGTATAGTCTGAAAAATTAAGTATTGTAAGAACAGAGAAAGTTACTGTGATTTAGTAATGTATCATATTCAAGATTTCTGTGTTATGTCATATGACTGGTGATAGGATTTGCAGCCAAAGGTTGAATAAAGTGAAGAAGTTTAACATATTTAGGAGAGATATTCTAGATTGTATTTATGTCAGTGAATTCACACATTTAATGATGGGAAAATGTAATATGTGTTAATTAGGACTTTTGTCAGCAGTGAACATAAAAGTGTGCATGTTTCCTTATGGCATCTCATTACAATTGTGTCTTTAAATAACACTTGTTCATTCATTCATTTCATAATCTCTTGTACATCAGATCCAAAGCCTCTTCCAAAACAGGTTCTCCACAGAGTATGATCTGATGCTTCCTCTTCATTCCATCACTTCCATCCTTCCTTCTTTCTTTCTGTCAATAACACATCTTTATTTAATACCTGTTCATTCAGGAATATAAGGTTAGCATTTCTGCGTTTTCTTTCCAGAGCCTAGTCGGCAGTAATGACCAGTCATGGGGCTGGGACCTTGGCCGAAATAAACTGTACCACGATTCAAAAAACAATGCTGGTGTCACCTATCCAGTGTCGCTCAAAGCAGATCAAACATTTATTGTCCCTGACAAATTTTTAGGTAAGTTGCTTGTATCAGTTGCATGGTGGCATTGCAGTATATCAGTTCATGATAATTGATTTCATGTTTCTGAAAAGAATGAAATTCTAATATCACCAGTATTCCAAGTTGGTAGTGCAGTTGAAATTGAAATATTATACAGTTAAATGTTCTTTGTGTTACTAGAAAATTTTGTATCTATTTCAGTCTCAAAATTTTCTTGCTCATGCTTGTGTTATATACATTAAAAGTTGCAAAATCCTGTACACTGGGATCACATGTTTGTTTGCTGGACATCACAGTTTTATGGATATCAAAACATTATTCTTAATTTATATCTTGTAACTAACAACTTCATGACAACCCTAACCATTTAATTTGTCACTTCATATCCTATCCATTTGTCCTACAAAACTTTGTTTCTTTTCATCAGTATGTATGTAACACGGATTTATACGTTATCTTTTAAAATGAATTTAAACAAATAATTAATGACCAGACTCCTGTAATTGGTGTCTGGTACTCCCAGTTGATGGAATAGTGAAATGTAATAGTCCCTTAGTCAATTTCTGATTGATGTAGGTTTCTGGATCATCCATTGCCAGATAATACAGCTTCTACAGTATTACCTTGTATTTTCTTTTTAACTTTTTTGGTTGCACATTATATTATTGCAGTGGCACATTATTGTGATCCAGTTAGCCAAGTGTTTCATTCTTTCAGTTTTAATACTGTTGTCCCCAAGTTAAAATATGGTCACCAGCCCAGCCATGCCAGGATATTTTTAATCTTCTGTTGCATGCAAATAAGATTTGATTGTCTGGCCTGTAGGTTTGAAATACCCTATTTTCTGAAATTACAGGTGAAATTGCAACATTTATGTAGGTATGGTTCTCTTCACATGAATGTATATGACACAGCAAATTCAAACGAGTATTGTGGTGCAGTGGAAACATAAAGTGTCTCAAGTTTCTGTCTTTTTGGTTTGTATTTGTCACCAGCTATATGGCTTATGAAGAAGTTAAAACACTTGTTGATACCATGTGTGTGTGTGTGTGTGTATTCTGGCTTTCAGTTGTATTGGATATGGATGATGGCACCTTGTCATTTGTGGTGGATGGTCAGTATCTAGGCGTTGCATTCCGTGGACTCAAAGGTCGGAAATTGTACCCTATTGTAAGTGCAGTTTGGGGTCACTGTGAAATCACAATGAAATATATAGGAGGCTTGGATCGTAAGTATTACATTGCAGATGTTTTTTTCTCTCTCTCTCTTTCTCCCTATCTTACTGGTCAGTGAGTTCTGCAGGGTTCTGATGATTGTTTGTTGTAGGTAAAGTAAAAGGTTTCTGGGTGTAAGTCATTGCCTGGTGCCCTGAATAGAACACAACTTCCAGAGAGTGGATCTTTGTCCATCCTCAGTTGTGGCAGTGGGGAGGCACTTCCTTACGTCACCTGAGAACAGAAAAAGATCAATATTCTGAATGCCATGTTCTTTTTAAAATACCAGATATACAGCGCACATTTTCATGCCAATATATGTGATTCTGACAACAATGTAATCTGTTTTAAATGCTAGATGTTGGACATATTCCAGAACAATCTGAGTGGGTACCTGTCTTTATCATATGAAGTGAGAAACAGGTGTGCTTGTGAAAAACGTGTGTTCTGCCCAGAAACTGAATATTACTTAGCTTTTACCACCCTACAAGACCAACAGCTTGTCTTCAAGTTGTAGTGCTCACTTATTTAGTGATCCAAACGCTGGTCTGTATGGGTTACGTCTGTAGTGTCCTGCAGGAAACATTGCATGAATCTTCTTTGTTACATGCTTATTTAATGAGATGTTTACTGTTTTCACTAGTGAACCAATGATGAACACTGATATGTGTTTCACTCTTCAGTTTTCTGTAGAACATAAGATTATTCTCTGTGGTCCTTGACAAATTATAACTATATATTCAGTCTGTACAAATTCTTCTCCAGATTCTGGGTCAAATATTAGCTCCCTTGTTTACAATCTTCAGGCTTCTCACGTCTCTTGCAACTGAAAGTGTTCTGAGGCCTTCAGAGTTTGCAGGCACATGTAATGAAACAATGAACTGTCTTCTTCACACCTTCTGGGTGTAGGTTTCTTTCAATACTCAGCTTCAGAAATACAACAAAACCATATTCATAAATGCACCAGCTAGAGGCAGCAAGTTAGAAATCTTTGAACTTTAAAAGTGACCCAACACTTTCCTTGAATGTGCAGTGAGAGTCAAAATTTTCTGGCACTATAAAAATGCTGGTATGTGTAACTGCCTTATATAGAATGAGATAAATGGTACAAAAATATTGTTATGAATGTTAAACAGTTCACCCAAATTTGTGTGCTGATAATCAGATTCCTTCTTAAAAGCAGTTCTTTTTTTTTTGGACCTTATATGTTTGAAATTGACATTTATGTAATATATTTTGTCAATTGCTATGTACCAGAAATTTAAATGGCCATTTAAATTGGGAATTTCTAGGCATTTAAGCAAGGCAGATAAAGGTTAGTGAATAGTGATTCAGCATTTCTGCTGCTGATCTTTTCGGAAGAAATCCTGCAGCTTGTTGTGTTGTCCTTAATAATGCATTGTTACAAGATTCTTGGTACATATAAGAAAAAGTAAGTTAATAAAAAAAATGTAATACACAACACTACTTAAGACAGTTTCCTGTGTGAGACATTAGAGTAATGTAGTACCAACATTTTCCCGTATTAGTTACACATACATATTGTAAGAGGTCTCAGATTTCAGATCTTGGCTAGGAAGTGGGTTATCTTGACTGTCTTTTTTTATAGTTTTTGCATGTCTGTGAGAAAATAGCAGCCAGGAAGATACACACTGTCAAAAATGCCACTGAACAAAAAAATTTAGGCACCCTTGCATACAAAATTAAATGTAAGTGGGAAAACCAGGTGAAGAAAGCAAAACTGAGGTTGGCAGGAGAGCAAGAATGAGACTGTGTGTAGGATTGAAAGGCTATAAATAACATGGACAAAACAAGAATCTTTCAAATCATTAAACAGCATAGTTGAAAAGTCATTAGCAATAGAGTGGGTCTGGCCAAAATTTGGTGTTTGCAGGCACATCCAAAGGATTGTACAGGCAGGTCTCGTTTTACACCATGGTTAGGTTCCTGGAAAACATCAAGCAAATCAAAATTGCTCAAATCAAACACATAATTCCCATTAAAACAGTGAATTTCTGGGGTTAGGGGATTGACAGACACATCCTATGTAGTGTGCAACTATACCAATATTGGACATAACAGACCTGTGGAGTATGTATCTACTGTATATACAGTACATACACATTTCTATACAGTATACATACATTTCTGTATGATATGTTTAGTTATTCATAATGCAATCGAAATGTAATAAGAGACTTAACGTCCACAGTTTTTGATACAGTTTATTCCAATAGCACTGTGGTAGTCTTGCTACATAAACACTTTAGTTCCTGACGTAGTACTTCTTGTAATTCTGTTAACATTATCATGAATTTTTCATATGCTAATATGAGCAGCATATGGCGTATGTCAGCATTGTGTTCACCTTTTTCAGATTGGCTTATTACATCTAATTTTTCTTCAGTACTGATTTTCTTTTGCCAGTTTTTCAGTTGGATGGCACTAGGTGATGTAGATTTACACATCTCATGTTGGTAACAAAAGCCAGTGCTGTTGAATAGGGAACTACATCAGCTGTGTGATTTATCATCAGTGTAATCAAACCACACATGTGACTGATGGCATGACAGTGACATCACCTTCTTTTAGCCTCCAACACAAGACAAGTGCCTCCAGGGATCATCTGTGCCAAATCGCATTAAACCAAAAATTATTGTGTTATTTTGAAAAAGTGGTGTAAATTTGCAAGTTACCTTGCAGTGAAATCACACATATAGAAATCGCATGAAAGGAGATACGCCTCTACTTGAAACTCAACCAATAAACGAAACCTTTTATGGTTTATGTCACTCTCTTCACACAAATAGACAAAATAGCATCTCAGATTGTCCATGATACTTTCCAATTTATTATCTATTTGCTCAGTGTCAGAAAGTTCAACCTGTTGCAGGTTCCCCTAGTGCCTTGGTTGAAAAGACTAGTAAGCCACACATGTCATGCTGTGTGAATCACACATGAAAGCAACCTTCAGGAACTGAGAGGGTCATTGCATCACTTCTGTCTTTGCATCAAATTTAATGAATGGAAGGACACGTGGGCCAATTGTTTAAGATTTCATTGTGAGAAATGTAGTAAAAGGGTGAAAATTTGTTTTGTCATGAACTTCTTATTCTTCTTAGGTGGGGAAGTTCTTTTAAGTAGGAAACAATAAAGGTGGGTGACAGATATATTAATGATGTGGGAAAAGAAAGGGGATGCTAAATTATTCTAACATCATAGCTGTAAAAAGTAATTAGCTGGGGTTGTGTTTCACTGTGTTTGTCTTGTGTTTTGTGAGGGGGATATCGTGAAATGGTGGTAGATGTAGACTTTGGAGAAGAACAGTGTCGTTATAATTACATCTAATCAACATTCCATATGCTGTTATTTTAATATTGTCTGTCTATTTGTGTCTAGGTCTAAGAGTGGTTCTTTAAATTCTGTGTACCCACAAACATAGTACATGTTAAGTTTTCTTACTGTATGAAACGCTTGTTCAGTTATGCAGTAATTGCACTGAACAGCTTGTTATCTGTTATGTGACAGTACCTTTACTTTCTGCAGCTGAGCCCCTCCCACTGATGGATTTGTGTAGGCGGGTCATACGACAACGTATAGGCAAGCACCAGTTGGAAGAACGCATCACAAACCTGAATCTGCCTCAGCCAATGAAGGTTTACCTCCTATACCAGGATCGCAGATAACAAACTCACAGGCTAGTGTCCAGCGACGAGTCACTTGCCGCCGAGTGATAACAAACGCTCAACACTTTCTACTAGCTTCTCAGATTTGTGCAAAACCTGTCTTGCCAAGGAACCCATTAGAAGTGAAAATGGGAAAATGTGGTGAACCAAGTTTGTGGACTGCCAGACAATTTGTTACAAAACCCTCACTCATTCCGTGTCATTGTCTTGGCAGGTACAGAGTTCTTTTTTATACATTTGCAAATTGATTGCCAAAAGTACCCCTTCTTTCCCACAGCTGCATTTATGGCAGTTCTTAGAAGTTACTGACCAAGTGGGGTTATTCTTTTCAGAAGATGATGTGCTGTTGACAGTTTTGAACCCAAGTAAATCTGCAAGGATTTAAACATTTAATTTTGGTGGCATTTTCTTATTGTACATGAAGTATGCACGTGACTTTTAACCAGTGCCCGTTCCAAATCTTGTAGAACAGTGAAGTACTTCTAGTGTATGTGTCTGAATGAGTGTGTGTGTGTGCATGTGTGTATACAGTGTGAAGAACATAAACTTGTAATAACAGTGTCAGGAGATTAAGATCAAAATATGTTTGAACCCTTTATTTAGTATTTATAATTGTTTGAGACTTTTGATACCTTAGAAGTTTCACTGAGACCTACTTGTGGCTTCCACCAGAAGAAAAGATAAAGCACCAGAGGATCAGACAACGATGGATATGTTTCTGCTCCATTTGTCATGTTTTATGCCACAGTCTTTGTTTACTGCATCATAAAAGTTTTTCTTTTTAGAGTTTTATTTCAGCTGTATATATGATGGAAGATACAGATTTGACCTGTTACTGTTCTCTACTGGAAGGAAATATTAAACAAGTTTTATGGCATTCATTGACAGGTGGTGATATGTGTATGATTATGCACAACATATTAGTTCTTTCATTGGTGGAGGGACTGTTTAGGTTGCTGATCCCAGTCTCTGATCCAGAATTTCCTTTAGTTTAGGAAAAATTTTGTAACAGCCAGCTGTGCAGAATTAATCTTAAGTAGCTGTGCTTTGGTAGGCCAGTGGGCAGTGTTTATTCACAATCCATTATCTTCAAGTTGGATTTCTTGCTATTATTTACACCATACTTTATTTGGAGACAAATTTAGTTTTCTCTGAAGACAGATCATTGGTGTACATTGAAAGTTTGCTATCATGAGAGGGTTAGGACCAATATCAAAATGTTCATCTGGTACTAGATTAAATATTTTTTGTTATGTGCGTGTGTGCGCACGCGCTTAAAGGAAACACAAATTCAGAAAACTGCCATTCAATTCTGAGTATGGAATTATCTGCTAAAGGGATGAATGTTAGACAAACTTTTTTGTGGGCATTGTTTAACAAACTTCATAGTGAGGCATCCTGTTACTGATTCAGTCTAGAACAGATATGTGTCATTAGTTCTTACCATAACATGTTTCAACCCATTTTATGCCATCATCATGGGGCCACCTTTAATATACTTAGGTGCCACATAATTACTGTAAGCAAAAGTGAAGTTGTCTCTGTGCATGCAATGAATTTATATGGGAGTGGTGAAGGTATAGCTCCAACCATTCTTAACCTCTGTGTGTAGTGGCAGTGCAAAGTATCAGTACTATGTGACAGTGGCACAGCCAAACACATTGTAAGTCTTGTGATGAGGACTGCATAGTTCAAATGTTTTATTCCTGATCTTTGAATAAACGTTAGAGATGGGCTAATAAAGTAGGGAAAAAGATTTAAATTTTACTGTTTTTCATACCTGAACTATGGACTTTGAATCAAGGGCTGTCAAAATCTGCTGTGTCTTTTAAAGTTGTTTATTTCATGCATTTTGGTCGTTGTCATTCATAATACCAACATATGCACCACATCAAATCATCAAGTACATACAAACAGCCAAGAAATTATTCCAACATGTTTCAGTAAAAATATATCATCATCAAGGAGTACAGTGTGTGTGTTACAACCAACTGCAAATGGTATTTAAAATGTTTCATAACTTGTAGTAGTAGATATATATATATATACATGTGTTTTGAATTCATAAAATTAAGCTTCAAAAATCCCTCTTATCTAGTAGATAAAATTTTACACATAATAAAATTATACTAAAAATAATAATAAAACCAACTTTACATCTAACACATCATGTTTATTGTACATGGGGCTACATGTTTTGGCCCTTATTGGGCCAACATCAGGCCTTCTTAGGAATCAAGTCTGTAAATACTGCATACATGCTGGGATCCCAACTATGTTTACAATTGGTTTTTGTCGATTATATTTAACAATTGATTGGATAAAAATTGTAAGTTAAGCTAAAATTAATTAAAATATTGTTTATGTGTTTTTGGAGGTTCGTATGTATATATGATGGGTCACAGTTGTGAAAAAATGAATTCTTTTGAGGACTTATGAACTATTTGATGGCTTCGAGCATGTCCCTTGTTGGCATAAACTTGGTGGTATAAAGGTACTACCTGGTAGTCTCAGAGATATGAGGTAAGTAGACCTAATTGCATATTATGGATGGTGCGAAAGAATAATAAACAGAACCAGGATTATTTTTGTTAATACCAGGGAGGCGTCTTAAGTGACCAGGTAATGGCTATAGCTTGCACTTGCGTGAAACAGTTTTTTGCCGATTCGTTGTTTGATGGTTTGAAGGCAGCTCACTGTTGTTTTCATCTGTTGCACTACTTGGACAACGTATTATTGCTGTCTGTTCACTGGTATTAGTAAATATTCTGTCTATTGAACTATTTTTAGCATAACTTTCAATACATCAGGATGTCCTCAATCAAACTAATAAAATTATAATCATAGTAGTTGGCAGTTAATTTATTCTAATATATTGAAGCATCTGATGGGGTTCTGAGTCCAAGTGGATGTGTCCCTGTTGACTGAGAACCCCACCAGATGCTGCAGTATATAAAGCAACAACTAACCGAACTTAAACACAAACTACTAGAATAATGATTTTATTATGTACAGAAATTATATACTGGGTATGAAAATTTTTAAACTGTATTTTAAACTTAATTTTGTGAATTCAAAATAAGAGTTGCAGTTGGTTTAAACACAAGCAAATTGTACTCCCTGATGATAATGGTATATTTTTACCAAAACATGTTGGAATAATGTTGTGGCTGTTTGTGTGTATTCAGATGATTTTATGTGGTGCATCTGTTGGTATAATAGAAAAATTAAATCTGATGTATCTGGTGCACAGTATGACTTTTTAGTCATAACCATTTTTGTGTGGGTTGCAACACAGTGACCTCGTGACAATTGAAGACAGTTGACTGCTTGTTGGTGTAGGAATTCTCCTTTTGTTATTCTCTGCACAAGCTTTAATTTCTGGTGACAGTTACTGAATGTTAAGGCTACACTCTTATAAGACCGAAATTCTGCTTCTTTACATTCATCTTCCATGGAATCACTGCAGATGCTAAAACCAGTACATCTGTTACATGTGTAATGATGTAGAGGGCATCTTCTTTGCAGCTGACAGGGGTTTTATAATTGCCTCACCTTGTACATCTTGGTGGAAGTATAATTGTGTAGCTGTTCCATAAATGTAGTATAGATATCATGGCTTGCAAAATATCAGTCACTGATTCAGTATTTGCGAAAAGATTATGGTATCACATTCAAGAAGCCAGTTCAACAGTGATGTGGAGAATGACTTATAAAGTTTTCTTTACCTGTGTCGCCATATGTGAATGCCCATAGAAAAACAGCCCTAAACATTCATTTTATGTATTTAGTCAGCAAGGAAATTTACTATGTTTTTAAGACAAGCTGAATAATCTCTTTACTTTCCATGAAGTCCATCTGTTTCATAATTTTATATTTTTCTGTTCAAATAAGTTTTCATAAATGATGTGCTTCAATTTATATACCCACCCCAGTATACCGAACATATAGGTGTCATTCATGATGGTACACTTTCATTGTACATAAAATCACAATTTATTTTATTACATTGGAAATGCTGGGAATCTCTTCAGTTCATTTTGCAAGTTGAGCAGGAGCGCAATAGTGACTAGTGTCAATGTAGGGCACTGGTATGCAGTGAATTACCAGAAACACCATTTGATGTGTACAATTTCTGTTTTATTTTTGGTTTGTGATGTGGCAGTTACAAGAATTTAAGTGCCATTGTACCCAAATCAAATGGAAGGGAAAGAATTGCTGCTGGCTGAATGAAGAGAAATTGTGTAGAATGTTCTGATGCCATTTGTAATCATTCTGTTATTTATTCATATCAAGGGTCCATTATGTTGCCTTTTAAGCAAGCAGTCAGACTACTGATTCTCTAAGGGATTATGACAGTGATGGATTCATTATGATTTCATTATTTTGGACATTGCCCATTGTCTGAGGTGTATGTGAGGTGCCCAACATTTTGGAGCAGTGGTGCATCCTGATTCAGAGGTGAGGTCTAGGGGAAGACATACTATTGTGCTAGACTTTGCCTCTGAATCAGGATTCACCACTCTTCCGAAGCTAACTCTGCTTCCATCATTCCAACATCTCTAAGACTTTCACCTGGATCCATATAGACTGAGCTACATTCTCTCCCCAGACAACAGTAGGTACAGTCAAAGTGTTTAAATGTTAAAGTAAGAGAAATCATCTAAAAATTGTAGAATTAATGGCATGATCTCAGATTAACTACACTATTGTAGTTCAGGCTGAAACCCATAACTAGAAACCATAACAACAAAACGTATCGGGGGACAAGATGAAAAGAAGTGGGAAGACTATGTAGTATAATAACATGTGTT